>Ga0316231_1000126_pt1 | contig 124664 bp, 107 predicted proteins | sample TBH18027metaG_FD_206002 | JGI IMG/M metagenome (GOLD analysis project Ga0316231, IMG submission 206002) | Freshwater microbial communities from Trout Bog Lake, Wisconsin, USA - TBH18027 | ecosystem: Environmental > Aquatic > Freshwater > Lake > Hypolimnion/Profundal zone | place: USA... | reverse complement strand
TCTTTCTCCTTCTGCCCTATCAGTGGGGAGCGGGTTCTGACCTCGACGTGCGTTTGGTTCCTCCGCTCTGCTTCCTGCTGCTTGCCATATTTCAGGTAGGGAAGCGGGCAAACTGGATTGCCGCGCTTGCCGTAGCGCTGACCGTGCTGCGCGTATTTGATATCGCCACGGGATTCCAGATGGAGACACAAAAAACCGTGGCGATGAACCACGGCATCGAGCAGATCGTACGCGGCGCGAATGTCTTTCCGCTGGTAGATGTATGCAAGGACAACGACCCGCTCGATTACTACTACACGCACTACTGGGCATATGCGGTCATTCGGCGCGGCGCGATATCGCCGTTCCTGTTCGATATCCCCGGACAGACACCGATGCGAGTCATCTACGATCCGTATACCTCTGACGATTACTGGGCCCACTGTTTTGACGTCGAGCCCGAGTGGGAACTCGTCGCCGAGGATTACGACTACATCTGGAGCTATGGCGACCAGCGGTATCAGAGAGGAATCGCCGAAGTTGCGGACAAGGTCTTCGAGGAGACGCCTCTGATTTTGTATCGGGTGCGGAAGGAATAGGGGCCGAGCAGCAACTATTCGCTGGTAGCCAGGGCTTTTGCCTCGGGCACTTCTGCTTCATGGGCCAGATAGACAGTTTGCGACGGGAAGGCGAGCGAGGTTCCGCAGCTTTCGACGATATCCATGACGCGCAGCAAAAGGTCTTCACGTACGGCGGTGAAATCGTTGAACTCGCGAGTCAAAACGTAGGCTTGCATCTCCAGTTGGAGAGCACTGTCGGCGAGCTTTGCAAGGCGTATCCACGCGGATGAGGATTCCACGCGGGGATGTTCGCGCAACATGGCCGACACCTGGACCAACACCTGCTCGAGCTGTTCGCGAGTGGTTTCGTAACGCAGACCAATTGTGCAGAAGACGCGCATCTTATCCCGGGCGCTGAGGTTTTCGACGTTTGCCGTGGCGAGAGAGCCGTTGGGCACCGAGATGAGGCCGCGTTCATAGGTGCGGATGCGGGTGGAGCGAAGGCCGATGTCTTCCACTGTGCCGATGGTTTCACCCACGCGGCAGAGATCGCCGACCCGGATCACGTGGTCGGTGAGGATACTGATCCCGCCGAATAGATTCTCGATGGTCTTCTGCGCGGCCAATGCGACGGCGATGCCGCCGATGCCGAGTCCGGCGAGTGCGGCAGAGAGATTGAGTCCGGCAAGATAGAGAATGCTGAGCAGTGCTGCGACGCCGATACCCAGCTTCAACATGCGATGCAGAAGCAGCGAGAGCGAGAGCGTGCCGCGCTCATCGAGCGAGGTCATGCGGCGCCGCGACCTTTGCGTCCATACGGTCACGAGATCCCACAGCAGCCACGCCACAGCAAACAGGCACGCGGTGCCCTGCACCTTGAAGTAGTACTCGCGGAAGAGTAACGGCACGGCGATCATGAGCATGCCGACTGCGTGTGCGGCAGCGGTGGCGAAGAGAAGCACCGGACCGCGAACGTTGGTCCAGATTTCCGACTGCGCGGCGCGGTGATGGATACGGGCCAGCACCCATACTGGGGCACGCAATAACGCGACGGCGGCAGTTCCGACCAGCAATGCAACCGGAATGAGCAGCAGGAAAGCCGCCCAGATCCAGAGCGGGATCGACAGGAAGGTGAGCCGCACGAGAATCTGGGGCATGTGCTGCTCCAACTCATGCGAGCGCGTATCGTTGGCGAGGTCCCCGGTTTTGCTGAGGGTACTCCAGGCAATGAGCCAGATGTGTCCTTTGTCGCCGTCAGGCACGCGGACCACCTGCAAAGGCAGGTCTTTTCCGTTGACTGTGAACTCGCCAACGCGCTGATGATTGGGTTCAAGCTGAGGATCGAAAGCGATGTCGGGATTGTCGGTGATGGCTCCGAGACGGCCTACGTAGGCGCGGTCGAGCAAGGCTTTCAGGTCTCGCACCACACGTGCCGAGTCGATCTCAGTTTCCTGGCGCGGGAGTTGGAGATATTCGGCGGCGCGATCGTTATCGCCTTTCTGGGCGGCCTGCATGAATCCGGTGAGGGTCCCACGCGGAGTGTCGCGGCCCAGCGGGTCAGTGCTTTTCACTGCGGCTTGCGCTCCGGAAACGCCGCCGGAGAGAGCCTTGAAAACAGATTGGGCCAACAGCGGAGCGCACAGCAGGCTCAGCAAAAACAGAAGGCGGAAGCTCGCTTTTACGATTCGCATACTATCAGAGTAACCCGTTGGACGCTGCTGAGGCTAGCCGCAAAAAGAGGGTCTCATCCTGACCGGACGGAAGGATCCCAGCGCCTCCCAACCCCTAATGCCGCTCCAAGCTTCTTACCCGGCGACCGATTCATCTTTCGCCGTTATCCCCGATTGAAGTATGCCTGCTAAAGTCAAAAACCCCGCCCAAGCCAAAAGAAAACTTGAACGGGGCACCCTGAAAGTTACTTCTGACCTGCCTCCGGCTTCCAGCGCAGGATCGGTTTTCGTGCCGCGGCGGTTTCATCGAGACGTGAGAGGCGGGTCGATTGTGGAGCGTTCTTGATCAAGTCGGGCGAGTCAATGGCTTCCTGGGCGATTGACTTCATGGCGTCGACGAAAAGATCGAGTTCTTCGAGCGGTTCACTCTCGGTGGGTTCGATCATGAGCGCCCCGTGCACCACCATGGGAAAGCTGACGGTGTAAGGATGGAAGCCGTAGTCGATGAGGCGTTTGGCGATGTCCCCGGTCTTGATGCCGAGTTTGGCCTGAAGCTTATCGCTGAAAACCACCTCGTGCATGGTTGGAGTCGGGTAAGGAAGATCGAAGGTGCCTTCGAGTTTCTTGCGAAGATAATTCGCGTTGAGCACCGCATCCTCGGTAGTCTGGCGGAGTCCGTCGGGGCCGTTCGCCATGATGTAGGCTAGGGCGCGGACGTGCATGCCAAAGTTTCCGAAGAAGGCGCGGACGCGTCCGATGGAGTGCGGGCGGTCGTAGTCCAGCCGCAAGACGCCACTGGCAGATTCGACGACGATCGGCTTAGGTAGGAAGGGCTCAAGGTGCGCTTTGCATGCAACGGGACCGCAGCCGGGACCACCTCCACCGTGAGGCGTAGAGAAAGTCTTGTGCAGGTTCAGGTGCATCATGTCCACGCCGAAATCGCCGGGGCGCGCCTTGGCGACGAGGGCGTTCATGTTGGCTCCGTCCATGTAGAGCAGGCCGCCCTTGCGATGGAGAATTTCGGCAATCTGCGCGATCTGTTCCTCGAAGATTCCAAGGGTGTTGGGATTTGTCAGCATGAGGCCCGCGACATCTTCGTTCATCTGCGCTTCGAGGGCCGCGAGATCGACCATGCCACGTTCATTACTGCGCAGGTTTTCGACCTGATATCCGACCATGGCGGCAGTGGCGGGGTTGGTGCCGTGAGCGGAGTCGGGGATCAGAATCTTTTTTCGGGCGTTGCCCTTTGACTCAAGGTAGGCACGCATCAGCAAGATTCCCGTAAGCTCGCCATGCGCTCCGGCGGCGGGTTGGAGCGTGATGGCGTCCATGCCGGTAATTTCGATGAGCTGATCGGCGAGCGCCTTCATAATGCGCAGTGCGCCCTGCGAACTCTGCTCGGGCTGATAGGGATGAGCTCCGGCGATTCCGTCGAGGCGGGCGACGACCTCATTTACGCGGGGATTGTATTTCATAGTGCAGGAGCCGAGCGGATACATGCCGTGATCGACCGCGTAATTCCAAGTGGAGAGGCGGGTAAAGTGACGGATGATCTCGATCTCGCTGACCTCGGGGAGAGCGGCGGATTCGGTGCGCAGAGCAGAACCGAGTTCGGCTGCGGCATCGATCTCGGGCACGTCGAGGGCGCGGAGGCGATAGGCCTTTTTGCCGGGCGAGGAATGCTCGAAGATCAATCCTTCGTTCTGCGAAATGTTGGTGGTGACCTTCTTGATGTCTGCGTTGCTCATAGATTCACCTCGATAGTGGCGGGCGCTTCCTGCGAGAGCGGGGCAAGAAGGATCGGTCGCGAGCAGAAAAACTTAAAGCCGTGCCGAGAGATTTGGGCGGTATAGGGGGCCTTCGCTTCGCTCAGGATGACACTCCTAAAAATTGACGTATCGGCTGGGAAATCGGGTAACGCTGCGCTGCTGGCCGTAGGGGCGATGTTGCTCATCGGTTCACCTCGCTGGCGGCTGCATCGATTGCGGCGCGGGATGTGAGTTCGGTGGCGCACCAAACGGCGGCGTCGCCGAGTTCGGGATAGAACTTGCGGAGAGGGAAGCCTCCGATGATTTTCTTTTTGTCGGCGAGGCGGTGTGAGATTTCGTACGCATCCTCTCGGGTCTGGATCACGAATTCGTTAAATCGTGGCGCGCCGTCGAAGAGGACGTTCGCTTTTGCACCGAGCGTTTTGCGGGCATAAGCGGCCTTGGCTAGATTCTGCTCGGCCAACTCCTTGAGGCCGACGCGACCGCAGACATCCATGTAGATGTTTGCCATGAGCGCGACGAGCGCCTGGTTGGTACAGATGTTGGAGGTCGCCTTCTCACGGCGGATGTGCTGCTCGCGGGTTGAGAGGGTGAGCACGAAGCCGCGCTTGCCGTTGCGGTCGGTAGTCTGCCCGACGAGGCGCCCGGGAATCTGGCGAATGAATTTCTCGCGAGTGGCGATGACTCCGGCGTAAGGGCCGCCATAGCTGAGGGGGACGCCGAAGGATTGCGCTTCGAGCGAAACGATATCGGCCTCGGATGGTGGGCGGACGATGCCGAGCGAAAGCGCCTCGGCGATAGAAACTACGAGCAGCGCACCCTTGGCGTGCACTACCTCGGCGATGGCGGAAACGTCTTCGATGGTTCCGAAGAAGTTGGGCGACTGGATGAGCACGCAGGCGGTCTGTGGGGTGATAGCTGCGTCGAGAGCTGCGAGATCGACACGGCCGTTCTCGGTGAACGCGACTTCAGTAAGCGGAAGCCCCTGATATTTTGCGTATGTAGCGATGACCTCACGATATTCCGGGTGAACGCTGCGGGCGAGGATGGCCTCGCTGCGCCCGGTGATGCGGATGGCCATCATAACGGCTTCGGCAGCGCCGGTTGAGCCGTCATACATGGAAGCGTTGGCGACTTCCATTCCGGTGAGTTCGCAGATCATGGTCTGGAATTCAAAGATGGCTTGCAGGGTTCCCTGCGCGATTTCCGGCTGATAGGGCGTGTAGGCCGTGAACCACTCGCCGCGCGAGATCAGCGAATCGATCACTAGCGGGCGGTAGTGGTTGTAAGCTCCAGCACCGAGCATGATGTCGTACCCAGTCGCGTTCTCATTGGAACGGGCGCGGAACCAGTCCACAATTTCGCTTTCTGCCATCTGGGGAGGAATGGCGAGATCGCGAGTGAGGCGAAACTGGGCGGGGATGGGTGCGAAAAGCTCGTCGATGGAACGAACGCCGATGGCGCTTAACATTTGTTGGCGCTCGGCGGGAGACTTAGGAAGATAACGCATGATGATTAGTCCTGTGTGAAAGACGTCCGGCAGTCGTCAGATTACAAAGTGCGAAAATTTCTTTGTTGGCGAAAGACCCACATCTGCTGACTACGGCAGATATGGGGCGCCCTCACATCCGCACTCTGCTACTGCTCTTCAGCGATGAACTTTTCATAGTCCGCAACCGAGAGCAGTCCGTCAACCTCGGCTGGATTGGAGAGGGTAATCTTCACCATCCATGCTCCGTGGGGGTCGCTGTTCACCTTTTCGGGAGAGGTGGCAAGGTCGGCGTTAATTGCGGTTACGGTTCCGGAAACCGGAGCGAAAAGGTCACTGACGGCTTTGACGGATTCGACCGTGCCGAAGGTCTTGCCGGCGATCAGTTCCGCGCCCATCTTTGGCAACTCGACAAAGACGATGTCGCCGAGGGAGTTCTGCGCGTGGTCTGTAATGCCGATGGTTCCGGTCGTACCTTCAACGGCGAGCCATTCGTGCTCTTTGGTGTATTTGTATTCGGGAGGATAGGCCATTGTGATCTCCAGAGGTTGATTGCGCGCCGGAAATACCGGCGATAGATAACAACGCTTCTATAAACTCAGTGAACTTTGAAATTGTACTCTAGCCCAATGGCGCAATCGGTGATACCGAGCGCCACAAAATCCAGATCAAGAACAGTAAAACCAAAAGAGCAACACCCTGAGGGATGGAGGTTCCTGCTTTCCCACATTCGCCAAAAGATGGCGAATATGGGCCACCCCGACGGATATGGGCCACCTGACCGACGTTTATTGCGATGCTTTGACTGCCTTGGGCCGCTTGTAGAACGGCGTTGGCACGACCTTGCACTTTACGATCTGGCCGCGAATCTCGACGCCGAGCGTGGTGCCTTCGGCAGAATACTGGAGAGGGACATAGGCTAAGGCGATGTTCTTCTTCAGGAATGGCGCGGGAGAGCCGCTGGTAACACAGCCTATGGGGCGGCCCTCGCTGTCGGTAACCTTGTAGCCGTCGCGCGGGATGCCGCGTTCGATGGCCTCCAGGCCGACGAGGATGGTTTTCAGGCCTTTCTCCTTTTGCTTCGCGAGCGCGGGTTGGCCGATGAATTCTCCCTTGTCCATCTTGAGGAAGCGGTCGAGTTTTGCCTCCCACGGGGTAATGGTGTCCGAAATCTCATGGCCGTAGAGGGAGAGCGCACCCTCCAGACGAAGCGTGTTGCGAGCACCAAGACCGCAGGGAAGAATGCCAAACTCCTCACCGGCGGCAAGCAGTTCGTTCCAGACCCGAACACTGGTAGCTTCGTCACTGGGAATGTAAATCTCGAAACCGTCCTCCGCTGTGTATCCGGTGCGGGCGATCAGCGTGTTGGGTAACCCGCAGACGGTGCCGTGGGTGAACCAGTAAAACTTGACCTGGGTGAGATCGGTATCGGTCAACTTCTGCAGAGTGCGCCAGCCGTTTGGTCCCTGGATGGCAATCTGAGTGTAGGAGTCGCTGAGGTTTTCAACCTCGCACTGAAATCCGCGGGCAGACTGGCTGACCCAACTGAAATCCTTTTCGCGGGTTCCGGCGTTGATGACCAGCAGGAAGTCGTGCTCGCCGAGGCGGTGAACGATAACGTCATCGACGAAGGTTCCGGTGGGATAGAGCAGGGCAGAGTACTGGGCTTGTCCGATGGCAAGGCGCGATGCGTCATTGAAAGTCATGTGCTGAACGGCTTCAAGCGCCTGAGGGCCATGGACGCGAATGTCGCCCATGTGGCTTACGTCGAACAAGCCGACGGAGGTGCGGACAATCATGTGCTCGGCGATGAGACCGCCAGACTTGCGAGCTGCGTTCGCTGGGTATTCGACAGGCATGTCCCATCCGTTGAAGTCCACCATGCGAGCGCCAAGTTGGCGGTGCGCGGAGTTGAGAGCGGTCTTACGGACAACGGCGGATTCGACATTCGACAATGGCGGAACCTCTGGAAGGGGATTCTAGCGACCGCGATGGAACCCTAAAAGTTAACATGCCGTGAGTATGGCAAGCAATTTACCGGCGACGATGGACAAGAGATAGTTGCATGCGCGGGAGATGCGAGTTAGAGTGCGCGCATGGCCCAACGATTCCTGTGTACCGTCTGTGACCAGGTCGAAGAAAAATGCAAGTGCGACAAGTATTGCTACCTATGCCTCGGAGAGCATGAAGTCCGGCTTGTGGAGGATGGTTGCTTTTATTGCCTGGAGTGCCGGGAAGCATGTGAGTATCTGCCGGAGGACAAGGGAGTTGCGCGGCACGACTAGAGAAGCGCGGCGGCTCTTGGCAAAGTGGGTTGACACAGCGGTGTGAGGCCCGCCCATGGAATGAATGAGGCAGAAATGGGTTCGCGCCCGAAATGCCAGCTTGGGAATCCTTGATAAGGGGAATTGCGAATAATTTTCGGGTAGGACAACTTTATTCAGGGGATTGTGTCTAATAGCACAGAGCCTCCTGAAACGGATACGTTTTCAGGGGAAACGGTGACCCACCGGCTGAGTAGGCCGGTGGGATTTTTTTTGTTTGCTTCGCCAGCAGCGTTTCCTACTGGTGCTTGTCTCCGGCGGGAGTACCCTCCGCAACGTAGGCGTCTACGCAACGGGCAAGCGAACCCTGAGCCTTTAGAATGTATTCGACGGCGTCGCGGACCGCACCCTCGCCACCGCGATGGTCCGTGATGACGTGGGCTTCGTCCTTTACGTCTTCGCGAGCGTTTGCCACGGCGAAGGCGAGGCCGCAATTGCGCATCACGGGCAGGTCGATGATGTCGTCACCGACAAAGGCGGCCTCTTCCGGCTTGAGGTTTTCCTTCTTCAGGATTTCATGGAAGGCGCTAAGTTTGTCGGACGCACCCTGATAAACGTGCTCAATTTTGAGGTCGCGGGCACGCAGGCGGACGGTTTCAGAAACACGCTTGGTGATGAGTCCCATCTTGATGCCGCCGAGGCGCGCAAGGGAAAAACCAGTTCCGTCATGGGCATGGAAGCCTTTAACCTCTACCATGCTGCTGCTGGCAAGCACTGTGGCATCGGCTTTATTCCTGGTACCAGTGCGGACGGTTTGGGGCGCATCGCCTGGAACGGGGTAGAGGAAGATCTTGCCGTCGGTCATGACCCCATCGACATCGAGGAGCAAGAGCTTTATCTTTTTTGCACGGGCCTTAGACATGGCGGGATTGTAGCAATCTGAGGGAGAGCAGGTCTAGTGAAGTTCATGCTGATGGGACGAAAAACGGGATTGAAGTGGATGATTGGCGCGTTGCTGCTGCTTATGGTGCACTCTGCAACGGCTGAACCAGCGCGGTTCGTGACCGTGACCCAACCGGCGAAGCGCGGGGCAAAGAAGAAGATCGCCAAGGCTGCTCCCGTAGTGTCGCGTGAGCAGATGGAATTAGCCCAGCAGATGGTGCGCAACTCCTATGCGCTGAGCCGTGGGCTGGAACCACGGCAACGGGTAGCGCTGATGACACGCCTGCTGTATACGATGCGTCCCGAGGTGATGGCCACAGAGAAGAAGCAATGGGCTGAGGAACTGTTCGTCTTGGCACAGCGATTGCCAACGAACGAAGCAGTGGAGGTGGATAGTTCCCGGAACGCAGCTATCGCGACGGCTGCAGCGCGCTTGGCGGTGTATGACTCAGACCGGGCATTGGAACTGCTGGATTCCTTGCCTTCGCCGGTACAAAAACTGAGTAGCCAAGCCGATGCGCGAAGCATGGCGGCTCGGTTGGTTTTCGCCGGATATATGCGGAACCACGGGGCCCTGGGGGCTCAGACACTGTTGGCTCATGGGCAGAAGTGGAGCACGGAGGGAGGTTTTCCTTATGGCGCAAGCGCTGCGGCACTGGGAAAGCTGCGCTCGAATGAAGATGCGGCGGAGGACTTTTTCCGGAAGGTGCTGCTGATCTTCGAGCGCGGGCGCGAGGGGCTGTACGGAGTGAGCGAATTTGCTTCTCTGCTTCACCAGGCCGTGGCGATGGAGGCGGTTTTTGAGGATACCGCAGAAGAGGCCGGGGGCAGCATCATTCGACAGCTTCGCAAACTGACCGAGAACGAGGAGGTTGTGCTGACATCTGAGCAGAAAGGGTTGGTGGTGGACGCCTTGAACCATGTGAGGGTCTCGGCTCCAAAAGCCTACGAGGAGGCGCGAAAGACTTCGCCTGCGCTGTTTGCGGTGAGAGTGGAGCGGACGGCGGTGCAGGTGGAGGTTCCAAAGGTGGATTTGGGCCTGCAAGCGTCGTTTCGCGAACTGGCTGCGGCGATGCGGGCCGGACGCAAGCCGGATGAGTTGCGCGAAGTGATTGCTCGCGGACTGCAACTGGTGAACACGAAATACAAAGCGGGAGCATGCGCTGACTGCGCTTCGCCGGATGCGCAGTCGTGGGCACTGGTTTCACTGGCGGCGTTTGCGACGCCGTTGACGATTGCGACCCAGTTGAATTCCATCGAAGACCCTTTCTGGCATGGTTATTTCCTGGCGATTGCCGGACAGCAGGCCGGGCAGCCAACCCGAGTGGCTGACCCGACGGCGCGAAGCGTGGCAGGCAAGGAAGTGGCGGAACCGGAGTAGAGTCCAGGTTTCAAAGTTTCAAGATTTTACAGGTTAAGGACAAAACCGGTACGACTTAAGGACAAAACCGGTACGACAAAATCTGGCTTCGAGCCTTTCCGAGTCCCACATTCGCCAAAAGAAGGCGGATGTGGGCCACTCAGTTGTTCTACGAGGAACTTAGGTTCTGCATCTTACGTTGCATGGGTGATTGGAAAGCCGAGTTGACGGGGCGGGTGCTGGTGCTGGTGGCCCATGCCGATGATGAAAGTGTCTGCTACGGTGCGCTGATGCAACGGATGCGGGAGGCCGTGGTGGTGATTACGACCGACGGCGCGCCGCGGGACGAATACTTCTGGGGGCGGTTTGGGTCGCGCGATGCGTACCGGGCGGTGCGGCGGGACGAAGCTCGGAGGGCAATGCAACTTGCCGGGGTTCGAGAGCTGCTGCTGCTGGCTGAAGAGGATTCGCGGTTGGAGGATCAGCGTCTGTTTCTGAACCTTGCAGCGGCATATCAAGGGCTCGAGCGCCTGGTGGATCGGGTAAGGCCGCAGGCAATTGCGACATTGGCATATGAGGGTGGGCATCCGGATCACGATAGTTGCAGCATTCTGAGTGCTCGGCTGGGGAGGCAATTTGGAGTGCCCGTGTGGGAGGCGCCGGTGTATTGGCGGGACAATGCAGGCGTGGCAGCAGGATGCGAAGGGAAGCCACGAGTGCAGCAGTTCATTTGCGAAACGGGCGACGAGGTTATAGTCGATATTGGCGAACAAGAGCTGGAGGTAAAACTGTTGATGTGCGCGCAATACGCGTCCCAGGGAAATTTTTTGCGGACGTTCGACGCACGGCGGGAACTGGTGCGTCCGCAAGTGAAGTATGACTATCGCCGGCCTCCACATGAAGGGCGGACAAACTACGAGCAGTGGCAATGGTGGATGAACGCGCAGGAAGTTTGCGCAAAGTTCGGAGAATTTCTGGAGTCTGAAACTTGAACCGGCGATTGTTGATGGTGGCCTATCCGCTGCTGCCGGTGAGTGCGGCGAGCGCGGGCGGAGCTGAACAGATTCTGTGGACGCTGGAGCGCGAGCTTTCGGCACGCGGATGGCATACCACGGTTGCGGGCTGCGCAGGCTCCTCGGTGGCCGGGGATCTGATCGCGACGGGCGAACTCCCGTTGACGCGGGATGGCTTTGCAGAGCGCGAGAAAGAGCACACGGAGCGCGTCGTAGCGGCTTGCGCAACTGAAAACTTCGATATCGTGCTCGACCACAGTGGACACTTTTTCCGGCACGCAGCGCGGGTTAAGGGAACGGTGCTGGCGACGCTGCATCTGCCGCGCTCGCTCTATGCGGAGGACGCCTTCGACGGCCTGGCGCCAAACGTATATTTCAATTGCGTAAGCGAGACTCAGCGATTGGCGTTTTTGGACGTACCGCAGGTGTTGGGAGTGGTGAAGAATGGGATCGAGGTGGAGCGCTTCCCGATATGCGGACGAAAGTCGGACTACCTGCTATGGCTGGGCAGAGTTTGCCCGGAAAAGGCCCCGCACCTGGCGATTGCAGCGGCGAAGCTAGCGGACATGCCGATTATCGTGGCGGGGCAGGTGTATCCGTTCCGCTGGCATGAGGAGTACTGGGAGCGCGAAGTGAATCCGCTGATCAACTTTGATCGAGTTCGGTGGGTGATGGGACCTTCGTTCACGGAAAAGACGAAACTACTCCGGGAGGCGCGGGCTCTGTTGGTGACCCCTCTGGTCGCCGAGACAACCTCCCTGGTGGCGCTTGAGGCGATGGCCAGCGGGACTCCGGTGATTGCCTTCGACGCAGGCACGTTGCCGGAGGTGGTGACGGAATCGACCGGCTTCCTTGTGCGCGACGTGCAACAGATGGCGGAGGCGTGCAGAAAGGTAAGCAGGATTCGTGCATTGGATTGCCGGGAATGGGTTCGGCGAGAGTATTCAGTCAAAAAAATGGCGGACAGCTATGAGGCACTCATCTTGGAATTCCAAGAGCAGACGAGACGGCTGGCGAAGAAAAGATAGCGGATCGTGCAGGCCGAATATTGTGTGAATGAAAAACGAAAGCAACTCAAGAATCGTAGAGGTGGAAGCGTCGCTAAGTCCCACATCTGCTAACCACGGCAGATGTGGGGCACCTATAGCTGACATTTCGTATCGTTCTGAAAACAGATTATTTCAATACTGCTGCGCCAGCGGTGGCGCATACAGTGTCGTTGTCGCTGGTGTCTCCCGAAACACCGATCGCGCCGATTATTTTACCGTCAACAATCAGCGGAATCCCGCCAGAAACCGGCGTTGCTCCACGCAATCCCAAGGTTCGGAGACCGGCCCCACCAGACGCGACAGCATCCTGCATCATCTTCGTCGGGCGTTTGTAGATGGCTGCGGCGCGCGCTTTGTCGATAGCAACGTTGGCGCTTGCTAGCTGAGTGTTGTCCATCTTTTCGTAATAAACGAGATTGCCGCTTGGATCGACGATCGCCACTGCCATGGTCCACTTATTTTTAACTGCTTCGGCAAGTGCCGCGGCGGCTGGCTTCTTTGCTTCCATGAGAGAGATAGGAGCGCCATAAGGAATGGGCATTTGGGCCATTAAGTTCGCACTGCAGAGCGCGAGCATGAGGACAGTCAGGCTAATGAGGAATCTTCGTGACATGGGTATTCTCCTTTGGTGACAGATTCGGTAATTACATCTGCAAGTCAGGAACCAAAGGATGTTACCACTTACCAGCCTCCACAGAAGCAGCAGATACGCGATGCTGCCTTTTTGCTGTGGAAAGGCCACTCAGGTGAGCGGCCATCTCCGCATTGCTTGCTGGTTTCTCAAGATATAGGTCGGCCAAAGGTTCCCCTGCCTTGACCGCGTCTGCCAGCCTTGAGGTAATAACCAAAACTGGCAGGCCAGACGCCTTGGCTTCCAGAATTACCCGTTGGCTGCGTTTCGATTTCCAATGGAGCACAACCACGGCACAAGTGGAGGCATTGGTCAGGACGCCTTTCGTATAGGGGAGATGGACAACCCTGAACCCGGCATCGGCGAGTACCCGGCAAAGGCTCTGCCTCGGGCTGGCGCCAAAGTAGAAAGTATCCATATTCATCAAAGTCTCCAGGAACTCGTCAGACGGCAGATGGTGCTTGCCCGTGACTCGTAGAATGTCTCTACTCAGGCCAGAGTTGTATCGGATTCCAAAAAATAATTACGTAGAAACATATCCCGAGTATTCCAGCGGTTGCGCGTGACTGTCGCTGATAGGAAGATTAAAAAATGAAGGTAATTTTATTTGGTGCGACAGGGATGGTGGGGGCTGGAGTGCTTCGCGAATGTCTGCTGGACCCGGAAGTCGAACAGGTGTTAACCGTGGGGAGGAATGCGAGCGGAATACAGCAAGCGAAAGTGCGAGAGATCGTTCATAGGAACTTAATGGACCTTGCGGCAATTGAGGGAGAGTTACGAGGTTATGACGCCTGTTTCTTCTGTCTCGGGGTTACGTCACTGGGGATGACAGAGTCGGAGTATCGCAAGGTAACCTATGGGATCACGATGGAGGCGGCGGAAACACTGTCCAGGTTGAATCCGGGAATGACGTTTGTTTATGTGAGCGGCGCTGGGACGGACAGCAGCGAACAGGGACGTGTGATGTGGGCGCGCGTGAAGGGCGCGACCGAGAATGCTCTGCTGAGACTGCCGTTCAATAGCGCATATATGTTCCGGCCTGGGGTAATTCAACCGCTGCACGGAATACGCTCCAAGACCCGCTTATACCAGTTCTTTTACGGCCTGACCGGGCCGCTGCTGACGCTCGGCAGACGCTGGTTCCCGAAGTATGTGACAACGACGGAGCAGGTAGGCAGGGCAATGTTGGCGATCGCGCGGCGTGGCGGCGGAAGGGGAGTGCTGGAGAGCGCGGATATCGGTGCTCTGGGTGGAAAGAACAGGTAATGGCTCAGGCCGCTCAGTCACAATGCGCGCAGCAAATTTGAAAATTCTGATTCACATACGACGCGCTTTGATCGAATGCGATGAGAGGCGCTGCGGGGCCGTTGCATCCACGAGCGTAGAAAGCAATGCTGAGGAGACGAGCCAGATCACACTCAGTCAGATATGAAGTCTCCACAGCATGATCGTTGTTGAGACGGCAGAGCTCGACGAGGGCCAGGTCCGTCAGCTCCGCCAGGGCCTCGCACACCTACTTTACGACTCCGGCGGCTCGAGCGATGGCCTCGAGCTTGGCGCGGAGATTTGGTTGCATTTTAACCATGGGGAGTCGGTAGTTTTCCTGGATACGTCCCATCATGGCAAGCACGGCTTTAACCGGCATCGGATTGCTTTCGATAAAGTTCGCCTGCATCAGCGGGAGATACTTGTTGTTAAGCTTGCGGGCGCGGTTCCAGTCGTTGTTGAGCGCAGCGCGAGTCAGGTCAGCCATCTGCTTGGGGAACGCGTTCGAGGCTACGGAAATTATGCCGACGCCGCCAACAGCGATAGTGGGGAGAGTGAGCGCGTCATCTCCGCTGAGTACGGTGAATCCGGGGATGAGGCCGCAGATCTCGGCGATTTGGCTGATGCGTCCGCTGGCTTCCTTGACGGCGGCGATATTGGGCACGGCAGAGAGCCGGAGCAGGGTGTCGGGCTCAATGTTGACGCCAGTGCGTCCGGGGACGTTGTATAGGACCAGGGGAATGTCCACGGCTTCGGCGATGGCCTTGAAGTGCTGAAACTGGCCCTCCTGCGTGGGCTTGTTGTAGTAGGGCGATGCAGTGAGGATCGCGTCCACGCCCTTGATTTTTGCGAGCTCGGCGGCTTTCTGGACGGCATCGGAGGTGCAATTCGAGGTGGCTCCGGCAACGATGGGGACAGCTCCGGCGGCGACCTCGATGGTGGTCTCGATGACCTGGCGCCACTCATCGTGCGAGAGGGTGGGAGTTTCTCCGGTAGTTCCGCAGGGAACCAGGAAATCGATTCCGGATTTGATCTGCCAAGCCACGAGCTTGCGCAGAGCTTTGTCGTCGATCGATCCATCGGCAAGGAACGGGGTGACGAGAGCCGTTCCGCATCCACGTAATTTGACCATGATGGCTAACCCTTCAGTTCAGAAAAAACTTCCTGAAATTCGTAAAATCCCCGTTTGCCTTTGACCCACTCGGCTGCACGGACTGCGCCCTCGGCAAAGCCACGGCGATTGTGGGCTTCGTGAGTCAGCGTAATCTTATCTGCCGCCGACATCAACTCAACGGAATGTATGCCGACGACTTCGCCCTCGCGGATGGAATCGACGGGAACCTTTCCGTTGCTGAAGTGTTCGAGAGTTCTTGCGAGCGAGACGGCAGTGCCGCTGGGCGCATCGAGCTTGTGGATGTGATGCGTTTCGGTGATGTGGGCATTGTAGCCATATTGCAGGGCCTTGGCGCCTTCGCGCACGATGGCGAAGAACAGGTTCACTCCGATAGAGAAGTTCGAGGCCCAGACGAACCCGGTGCCGGCGCGTTCGACCTGGTTGCGCACGTGGGGTAGTTCGGCGTACCAGCCAGTGGTGCCGACGACCATGTTGGCACCGGCGCGGATGGTCGCTTCAATGTCAGACATGACCGCCTCGGGAGAAGTGAAGTCGATGACCGCGTCGACGCCGGTGAGGCGTTTCTTGGTGAGCGCCGAACCGTTGTGGTTCTCATTCACTTCGATGATTTCAACGGTATGACCGCGCATGGTTGCGATTTCGGCAACCAGTGCACCGGTCTTTCCCGCGCCTACCAAGACGAATTTCATGGTTCTCTCTCCGGTCCCGGCTAGTCGAATACTTCCGGGTCTACGTCGGTAAAAAACGCCTTGTGCAGACGGCGCATGGCTTCCGGTACGTCATCCTCTGCAATGACGAAGGTGATGTTGATCTCAGAGGCGCCCTGGGAGATCATGCGAACATTGATCTCGCCGAGCGCAGTAAAAACGCGGGCGGCAATCTGAGGAGTCTCGCGAATGTTTTCGCCGACAAGGCAGACAATGGCGTTGCGACCAGCATATTTTACGTCGGCAATCTTTTCCAGGTCGGCGGCAATTGCGGGAATCGCTTCATTGGAATCGACGGTGAGGGAAACACTGACCTCAGAGGTGGAGACCACATCGATGGAGCATTGATGGCGGTCAAACACATCAAAAATCGCTTTAAGGAATCCGTGTGCGCCCAGCATACGAGCGGCGACCACCTCGACGATCGTGATGCGTTTTTTGGCTGCGATGGCCTTGAAGGTTGAATTCGACTTTGGTGCGCGGCCCACAATCAGAGTGCCTTCGTTCTCTGGGTTGAGAGAGTTGAGCACGAGTACAGGAATGTTCTTCTGCACGGCGGGAAGCACGGTTGCCGGGTGCAGGACCTTGGCGCCGAAGTAGGCCAACTCGGCGGCCTCCTCGAAGGAGATGACGCGGATTCGGCGGGCGTCAGGACAGATGCGCGGGTCGGTGGTCATCATGCCATCGACATCGGTCCAGATCTCGATGGCTTCGGCGTCAAGTCCAGAGCCGACCAGGGCGGCAGAAAAATCGGAGCCACCACGACCAATGGTAGTTTGCACGCCTTGCGCGGTTGCGCCAATGAATCCGCCCATTACGGGCACCTGCCCGTCGTCAAGCAAGGGACGCACAAGGTTCTTGGCGCGATGTTCAATCTCATCGGCCTGGGGGATGGCGCGGCAGTGTTGGGCGTCGGTGATCATTACCTTTCGCGCGTCCACCAGGGTGGCGCGAATGCCGCGGGCAACGTAGGCTGCCGTCACGATCTTGCTGTTGAGGCGCTCGCCATAGCAGACTACGTAATCCGAGCTGCGCGGGGAAAGTTCTCCGACCGCGACAATGCCTTTGAGGAGTTCATCAAGGGTATCGAATTCGCGCTCGATCTCGGCGCTTAGGGTGAGGTACAGTTCAGCGCCGACCAGTTCCTTCGCCGTGCTGTGATGACGATGGCGCAAAGCTCGCGCAAGCTCGAGAGCTTGTTCGCGCTGGCCTTCGCCAGCAGCCTTTCCAGCGGCGAGAAGAGCATCCGTGACGCGCGACATGGCTGAGACTACAACCACGGGACGGCGATGCAAGCGGCCCTTTACAATCTGCGCCGTGCGTTCAATCGCCGCCGCGTCCATTACGGACGTACCGCCAAACTTCATTACGATCATGGAGTACCTTAAGGTTTCAAAGTTTCAAGGTTTCACAAGGTTTCAAAGTTAAGAACAAAGTCAAATTCAGCATAGATGGCCCAGTTCCCACATTCGCCAAGTGCGGGCGGATGTGGGCCACCCATCGCGTTCCTACTCCAGATAACCCTTGGCCTTGAGCAGCTCTGCATTCAGCAGCGCAGCACCGGCTGCTCCACGAATGGTGTTGTGCGAGAGCATCGTGAATTTCCAATCGAGAATCGAGCAAGGGCGGAGACGTCCGCACGAGACAGTCATACCATGGCCGCGCTCGATGTCCAGACGCGGTTGCGGGCGGTCGGGGCGCTCGTCGTAGAAGATCGGCTGCGGAGGAGCGAATGGCAGATTGAGATCTGCGACCTGGCCGGTAAACTCACGCCAGGCGGAGATAATCTTCTCTGCGGTGGCGCGCTTCTTCAACTTGATGGAGATGGATTCTGTGTGCCCGTCTTCGACTGCCACGCGATTGCAATGCGCGCTGATGGCGAACTCTGCGGGAGCGATTTCGCGTCCTTTGAGTTTACCCAGAAGCTTGCCCGCTTCTTCCTGCATTTTTTCTTCTTCGTTCTTGATGTAAGGCACAACATTGCCGAGGATGTCCATGGAGGAGACGCCCGGATAGCCCGCTCCGCTGACGGCCTGCATGGTTACGGCGAACACGGACTCTATGCCGAAAGCCTTCTGTAGAGGAGCGAGTGCGATGGCGAGTCCCATGACCGAGCAGTTGGAGTTCGTGACCATGAAGCCGCCTGACTGCTTGCGCCAGGATTGAAGGTCGATGAGTTTGAGGTGGTCCGCATTGATTTCAGGAATGACAAGCGGCACCTGCGGGTGCATGCGAAAGGCCGAGGAGTTGGAGATGACGGCGCAACCGGCATCGGCGAACGCTGGCTCCATATCACGGGCAATATCCGCATCCAGCGCAGCAAAGATTACCTTGGGCGCACCCTTGGGTTCGGCCGCGGAGAGCTGCATCGAAGCGATCCTAGTGGGTATGGGAGTCTTCATCTTCCACTTTGCGGCTTCCTCGTAAGTCTTTCCGAAGGACCGCTCGCTGGCTGCAACCCAGGCGACTTCGAACCATGGGTGACGCTCAAGCAGTTGGATAAATCTCTGGCCTACCATTCCGGTGGCCCCCAGAACTCCTACAGGGATTTTTGCCGTTTTCGCCATCAGTGGGACTCTCTTTTCCGGTGAGCCCGGATTCTCAGGGTTTCTATTTCTTATACCACTCTGGGACGCAAATTGCCGTGAGATTTGGTAACGATTGAATGCCTTGCGTCAATGTACCAATGGACAATTTCCAAGCCGGAGCAACGTTACTTCTTCGGCAGAGGCAGATTTTGGACGCCTAGTTTCCATTCAGGCGCCAGGGCGCAGAGAGGGACGGCGGGATTGGATTTCGTCAACGCCGCGGGGGCTGCCCAGTATAACGTGAGCCTGAAGGTGGCAGTCTGTTGATCGGAATGGAGCGCCTTTTCCGCCTCGGGAAGGAATACAAAGAAGTCCGCCGCTTCTGCTGGAGGAATCTCGAGGAGCGGCGCGTTCTGAGGATTTCCGAGGACGACGATGTGCTCATCTTTGGCGCTGACACGGCGCACGGGCCCTCCCTCGGCTTTCAACTGCCAGCCCTTCTTGTCCAGAATCTCTACTCGCCAGCCGAAGATAGGGGATTGGGGAATGGCGATGGCACGCGGGGAGTTGTTGTTGACCCGGATGGCAAATTCGCGTCCCTGGGCCTTGTCCTCCTTTCCGGATGGGATTACGGAAGCCGTGGTCAGCTCGCACGATGCGACGATGCGACGCTGGTCGCTCTCCGCGAGGAGAGGCAGGGCACACAGAAGGAGGCCCAGCACGGCCCATGAGGTTTTCATGTATTCGATAGTACCGGAATCGCACATCTCGGGAACAGATGGCGGTAGTGGAGCGAAGGGTAACCATTTTGGGAAGGGCCGATCTGGTAAGACCCGGTTTCGCGTCATTAGAAACTCTCTCTGTGATAAATTCATAGAAGGCCCATAAACCTTTATCGCCAATGAGCAAGTGCAAATTTGCATGGAAATCGCTGTGTATTCTCCTGTTGCTGTCGCTAGCAGCAGTTCTGATCCATGGCTATCACATTGGTATCGAAGACCAGGAAGTCTATCTCGCTGCGGTAAACAAGAATCTCAATCCTGAACTCTATCCGGTAAATTCGGTTTTCTTCACCGAGCAGATGAAATCCTCCCTGTTCATAGGGGGCTTGGCTGGCAGTATCCGGATGACTGGATTGCCTGTGGCATGGGCGTTATTCCTGTGGCACGTGGGCTCCATATTTTTTGTTCTGTTCGGCTGCTGGAGGGTTGCAACCGCGCTCTTCAAGAGCGAGGCGGCACGCTGGTCTGGCGTATTGCTGGTAACCGTTCTTTTGACCATGCCGATCGCCGGAACAGCACTGTTTCTGGTGGATTCATATCTCCATCCCCGGGTACTGGCGGCTGGCGCGATTCTGCTGGCCCTGGCGGCGTGCCTAAAAAAAGATTGGCTTCCAGTCGGGGTCTGGTTGGTTTTGGCGGGATTGATGCACCCGCTGATGGCACTGTTCGGTGTGTCCCTGGTCTTGTTTGCAGGAGTTGAAATTCCGGCAAATTGGCAGTCCTTAAAGCCCACGACAACGTTCATGCTGCTGCCCCTCGGACTGCTTCAGCACCCGTCGCTTGCGTGGAAGGAAGCAACCCTGGCGCGGCGATATTACTTTCCGATGCAGTGGACTTGGTACGAATGGCTGGGACTCATCGCTCCTGTGTTGTTGGTCTGGTGGTTTTCGCAAATCGCACGACAACACGACATGCCGGCCCTGGAGCGCCTGGCGAAGCGGTTGGTCGCGTTTGCAGGCTTCCAGTTTGTGATCGGCGCGCTGATGACGATTCCTCCGGTCACGGAACAGCTTTCTTCTTTTCAGCCGATGCGCTGGCTGCATATTTTCTACTTCCTGTTTTTGTTGATGGCGGGCGGGCTGCTCGGACAGTTCCTGTTTAACCGGAAGGTTTTGCGATGGGCGGTTTTCTTTCTGCCGCTGGCGGCCATGATGTTCCTGGTACAGCGCGACTCGTTCAAGTATAGCGATCATATTGAATGGCCGGGCCGGGCAGCGAAGAACCCATGGGCAAAGGCATTCATCTGGTCAGACGTCAACACACCCAAGAATGCGGTTTTTGCAATCGACCCTGACTATATGGGGCTGCACGCGGAAGAAGGATACGGCATGCGCGCGCTGACCAAGCGTAGTCTGCTTGCCGAGAATCAGAAAGACCCCGGTGCGGCGACGGTCTTCCCAGACCTTGCGCCGGAGTGGCGAGAGCAGGTACATGCCCAGAGGGGTATTTCGACTTTCGGGCGGCGTCAATTCCACCTGCTCAATACCCGGTATGGAGTCTCCTGGACAGTGTTGCCGGTGACCTCGACCGCGTTGTTGAATTGTCCTTACCGCAATGAAGCAGCGCAGGTTTGCATGGTGGAATAGAGACACACCAACCCTGAAAATCCTTTAATACAACAGATACTTGGCTCGGACCTGTTTGAAAACTTCGATCGCATCGGTCCAGTCCGTCCATACCCGCCTGGGATCCTGCCCGGCACTGATTGCTCTCGTAGACGAGTCGTTGAGCATCAAGCGGTCCAGATTCTTGATCTCATACTGATCCGGATAAAGAGAGTGAAGCGCGGATGCGATCTCAATGCCGAGTTCCGGTGCATCGAGCGCATTTCGGTCTGTAACGATGATGTTGACCCCGCCGCATTTTCTCTGTGCGTACACGTCGGCGGTTGGTGTGAACTCAGCCGGCACAAATCGCACTCCATTGATCGCCCTTCCATTCAGATAGGTAGCTAACTCAACAGCGCGAATCCAGGGAGCGCCCAGTAATTCGAACGGAGTGTCCGTGCCGCGTCCCACCGATAAATTGGTCGCCTCCAGAATGCCCACTCCGGGATAGAGTTCGGCTTCTGTAAGGCTGCGCATATTAGGCGATGGATTGACCCAGAGAACGCCGGTCGAATCCAACCAGTCGCCACGCTGCCATCCCTCCATTGCAATCACTGTAAGGCGCGAATGGATACCGCGTTCGACATTGTAGAAGCGCGCCAACTCGCCAATCGTCATGCCGTGGCGCACCGGAACCTGTCCGTAGTTGGTGAAACTCTCGCGTCCCTTGTCGCTGATGGGACCCTGAACATAAGCTCCGTTGATGGGATTCGGGCGGTCGAGAACGAATATTTTCTTGCCAGTCTTTGCGGCGGCTTCAAGAAAGTAGCCGAGCGTGGTTTCGTAGGTATAAAAGCGCGTTCCAATGTCCTGAATGTCGTACACAATTACGTCCGCTGATTTCAGAACCTCCAGCGATGGATGACGCTTTGCACTGGTGTCTCCGTAAACGCTGTATACGGGAATTCCGGTGGCAGCATCTCTCGAATCCGAAATTGCAGTGGTGTCCACGCTGCCGGTGACACCGTGTTCCGGGCTGAAGATTGCGCTGACTTCGACGCCCGGCGCTTTCGCCAACACGTCGATGGTGCGGTTGCCATGCGCGTCTACTCCGGTATGGTTTGTCACCAACGCAATTCGAGTTTTCAGTTTGCCGGGTTCGCGGAGTTCGGCGAAACCGTGGCCTTCGAGAACGTCAATGCCAGTGCGCACCGATCCGTTGCGCGAGGTGACGATCCGCGCCCCTGCCATCGCTTCGTTGTAGCCGGTAATGCGCGACAGACGCAACTTCTGATCTTCCGCGACCGTGAGTTCAAGGCTCTGCGCCACCGCCGAGGCTAATCGCGCACGTAGTGAAACCACCTTCGAGTTGTGCCCGCGAGGGTGCACTCCGTTGGTAAGGACGATCACGTAACAGTTCGTAACCGGATCGATCCATATCGATGTTCCCGTAAATCCGGTATGTCCAAACGAGCCTACCGGAAGGAACTCTCCGCGATTGCTGGAATATGGCGAATCGATATCCCATCCCAGTCCGTGCAGCGTGGCTGCGGTTGGCGGTTGTTGTGGGGTGGACATCTTCTCCACCGACAGCGCAGAAAGAACATGGAAGCCGGTCAGCATATCCTGCGCATACTTTGAGAGATCGTCGGCGGTTGAGAATACCCCGGCGTGTCCAGCAACGCCTCCCATTCGCCGCGCCGTAGGATCGTGCACAGTACCGCGAAGCATCTGATGGTTTTCGTCGTACTCCGTGGGCGCAATTCGCGAGCGCCACTGCGCAGGCGGCAAGAAGCGCGTATCTCTCATCCCGAGAGGTTCGAAGATATTTGCTGCGGCGTATTCACTCAGGCTCAGGCCACTCACTTTTTCGACCAGAAAGCCCAAGGTCTCAAAATTGATATCGCTATACAGAAAGCGTGAGCCGGGGGAAAATGCAGGTTTCTCATTCATCGCCATCTGGTAGGCAGCGTCACGACCCTTCCATGCCTGTTTGAGATCGAGGTCCTCTCTCAGCCCTGAGAAGTGTGTGAGCAGTTGGCGGACGGTGGTGTTTTCTTTGCCATTCCTGGAAAACTCCGGTAGGTAGGCAGCCACCGGATCGTTGAGCCGAATCTTTCCTTCCTCTACCAGTTTCATCACGGAAGTTGCCGTGGCAATGCACTTTGTCATGGAAGCAATATCGAATATCGTGTCGACGGTCATCGATTCTCTGGCCGGTTCAAGCGAGCGCATTCCAAAAGCTTTGCGGTAAACCACCGCGCCGTCATGCCCGATCAGCACAACCCCGCCGGGAATCGTTCCCTGTGACACTGCAGCGTTCATGATCTGGTCTACGCTGGAGAAAGCCGATGCGTTCTGGGCGGGTAATTCGGTGCACAGCGCCAAGATGATCGGCACCGTCATAAGAAATCGAATCATCGCAGATTGAACTTTCACGTCTTCCCCCGTGCTGACAACTATTTTAGGTGCTATGGTTTCCATCATGCGGTATTCATTTAGGGTTTTCGCAATTCTATTCGCATTGGTTGGCGCAACGTTAGGTGCAACGCCGGGCGCGGGTTCAACCATCGTCGATGACGTTGCGGTGGCGGCAGCGGCCAACGACAAATCGGGCGCACACTGGGCTGAACGGACCCTCAAGACAATGTCTCTGGAGGAAAAGATCGGACAGTTGTTCATGGTCTGGGCCAGGGTCGATTTCATGAACGTCAGTGGCCCGGACTATCTGAAATTACGCGACCAGATGAGAAAGTATCACCTCGGCTCGTTTGGAATCACCTCTCCATTCGAGGGTGGTTTACTGATGAAGGGAAGTCCCCTTGACGCTGCCGCGCTGACCAATCAATTGCAACGTGACAGCGACTTGCCCCTGCTTTTTGCTGCAGATTTCGAGCGAGGACTGCCCATGCGGTTCCACGGGGGCTCGGGCTTCCCCCATGCCATGGCGATAGGAGCCACCGGCAACGCTGATTACGCGTATCAGTTCGGACGCATTTCCGCCGCCGAAGCACGTGCCGTAGGTGTCCATTGGAACTTTTATCCCGACGCGGACGTGAACTCTAATCCCAATAATCCCATTATCAACACACGAGCCTTCGGTGAGGACCCCCGGGAGGTCGGCGAGTTGGTCGCTGCATTTATCCGTGGAGTTCACGATGCGCACGGCATGGCCACGGCGAAGCATTTTCCCGGTCACGGAGATACCAACACCGATTCGCATCTTGCCATCTCCCGTGTCATGGCTAGCCGCGACCGCCTCAACCAAGTCGAGTTGCCACCGTTCCGCGCAGCGATCGCCGCCGGAGTGGATGCCATAATGGTGGGCCATCTTGCAGTGCCGTCGCTTGAGCCTGACCCAAGCCGCGTAGCTACCATCTCACGCAACATCACCACCCGCTTGCTCAAAGATCAGCTCGGCTTTAAGGGCCTGGTGGTCACTGATGCCATGGACATGAACGGCCTGACGCGAATCTTTGGCGGCAATACGCCGCAGAGCGCGGGGCGGGCCGCCGTCGAATCTATCATGGCCGGTGCCGACTACGTCATCATCCCGGGAGACCTCGACGGTGCATATAACGGAGTGTTGGAGGCAGTAAAGAGCGGGGAAATTCCCGAGAGCCGCATCGACGAATCAGTCGGCAAGATCCTGCGTGCCAAGGCCGCTCTTGGCCTCCACAAGAACCGGTTTGTCGACCTCAACGCTGTCAATGACGCTGTAGCTCGCCCTGAAAATGTAGCCATGGCCCAGAAAATTGCCGACGATGCGGTTGCCATCGTTCGAGAGAGCGTCCAGTTGAATGTGCGCGAGAATCGCAGGTTGCTCCCGCTGCCTCGCACTGCACCGATCACGTCGCAATTTGTTTATCACTCGGCCGTCCCGTCCGGGAATCGCCTGCTGGTACTGGTTTTCACGGACGACATTCGCGGCGATAACGGACGCACACTTGTTCGGGAAGTTCGCAGCCGGGTGCCGGATGCGCGTGTCATCTATGTGGATGACATGCTTGCCTCGTTTCTGGCTCCAGACGTTCTTGAAGCAGTCGTAGACGCCGAGCGAATTGTTGCTGCCGTTTACGTCGTGCCCTCCGCTGGACGCACGGGTGGCACCGATACCGGCTCCCCGGCTCTGGAGAATGGACCTGCATCGGTACTCGCAAAGGTCATCAAAGCTGCCAACCACAAGACTGTCGTGGTGGCTCTCGGAAACCCCTACGTAATTACCCAGTACCCCGCCATCCAGAATTACATCTGCACATTTTCCAACGTGCCAGCTTCCGAAGTAAGCGCGGTCAAGTTCCTCTTTGGAGAGATGCCTGCCCGAGGCCACCTTCCGGTGACCATCCCCGGTATCGCCAACCGCGTTCCAGCGCCATAGCGAGCACTTCCGTGAGTCCTGCACGTCTACCAACGCATCGAAAGCAGAAAGTGTTTGCTGAATGCGGGCAGCGTACAGATTGATTCGGTAAGGTGGAAGAACTGTGGTCCGATCGTGGTAGCCTATCGGTCCATGAATCGGGCGGCGGTTGGTTGGAAGGTGAGATGACTCCGATCAAGAAAATCGGCAAGTACGACATCCTTGAAACGATCGGACGCGGCGGCATGGGCGTTGTGCTCAAAGCTACCGATCCTGTGCTTGGCCGCCTGGTCGCGATCAAGATGATGACGGATGGCTTCTCAGATGACGCCGACCTCTTGAAGCGTTTCTACCGGGAAGCGCAATCGACTGCGAGGCTTACTCACCCCAATATCGTCACTGTGTACGATATGGGCGATCAAGACGGCACACCCTATCTGGTCATGCAGTATCTTGAGGGAGAGAGCCTGCACTCGATTATTAAGTCGCGGCGCAGTTTGAGTCTCCTGACCAAGTCGAACTACCTGCTTCAGATTTGCCATGGCCTACGGTACGCGCATGAGCACCAAATCACTCACAGGGATATCAAGCCAGCAAACATTATGGTTCTGCCCGATGGAACCGTGAAAATCGTGGATTTTGGAATTGCTCGGATGGCAAATGACCAGCTAACCCGCCCCGGTCAGGTGATGGGAAGCATGTATTACATGTCTCCCGAGCAGATCAACGAAGGCGAGGTGGACGCCCGCAGCGACATCTTTACCCTGGGAGTCTTGGCTTACGAACTTCTCACGTTTGCCCTGCCCTTTCGTGGACAGGATACAACTTCCACGTTGCTGAAAATTCTTCGCGATACTCCTGCGCCACCTAAAATTCACCTGCAGGATTATCACTCCGGGTTCGACGCCATTCTCGAACGCGCCATGGCAAAGAGCAAGCTAGACCGTTATCAGACGGTCGATGAAATGGCGTTCGACATCGCAAGGGTTGAACAACAACTCAGGAAAGAGATGGTCGCAACCATACGCGCGCGAGCCGAGAAGCTGATCTCGGAGGGTGACCTGGCGAGCGCGAAGGTGGAGTTGCAGCAGTTGATAAAACTCGATCCGCAGGATGAGGGCGCCTGCAAGAGCATGCAGGATGTGCAACTCGAAATACAGCAGGGACGCAGTGTCAGCGCCCGTCAGGCGAACCCTGCTCTTCGCGACCATTCCATTCCTGTCGAGCATAGGCCTCAACAGTTGGGCGACAGGGGTGTACTGGAGTTGACTCCACCACTGGGCGTTGTGCCCGCGATGGCGCCCCCGGAGGTCACTTCACCTAAACAAAATACGTCGGATGTTGATGCCGCCGACTTCGATACCAATACTTTTACCAGTTCGCCTCCCCCTCCGGACGGAGGCGCTACCGTGACGCCTGCTCCTAATTTGAAGACAGACTCAGCCCCCGTAAATACCTCGGCGTGGCAAGACGAAAGTCTGCGGATGGTCGAGAAACAACTGGCCAGTTTCGTTGGGTCTTTGGCAAAAATACTGGTTAAGAAAGCTGCATCCCGGACGACTGACGTAGGAGAGCTCTACTCGATTCTTTCCGCGAGCCTTGAGTCAGCGGCTGATCGCGAGGCTTTTCTGGCTCGAAAGGCCGATCTTTACAAGGGAAAAAAGGCCCCGTCGCCGCGGGAACCGCTGCAGTCGGGAAGTTTGAGCGCACCCATGAGCCCTGGAGTACAGGATGAACTTACCCCTGCGGCGATCACCCAGGCTGCTCAACTGCTCGCACGTCATGTAGGTCCGCTTGCAGGCGTTCTCGCCAAACGCGCTGCGCCGCGCGCGACTAGTCTGCGCACACTCTACCTGCTTCTCGCTGAACATGTGGAGAACAAGAAGGACAGGTCCCGCTTTCTTCGGGACGGCGGCTTCCCCGAATCGTGAACATGCCCCATCCCTGCCTTTCACCCAGCGATCAATTCAACCTGTGCTGCTGTCTTCTTAACTCTCCAGCATCTTGATTGCCTGCACCATGCTCTTTCGCATGCGTTCAAAAGCTTCGGCCAGATTCGAAATTTCATCTTTGCCCGAAATCTGGAACTCCGGAGCGTCCATATTTCCCAGGCTCACCTCGTCGGCGATTTTGGCCAACTGCTTCACGGGTTTCACTACGAGCATTATGAGCATGGCATTCAGAGCCAGGAAGATCACCCCAAAAACCAGGGCAAGAGAGGTCATGAACGCCAAGAAGGCGCTATTGGCCCGTTGGATCGGCAGCGCCATGGGCACGGTTACGATCTGTGCCGTGAGGATGTCGTTCACCTTCCACCCAAAGCCGTTGTCGGCGCCGTATTTCTCCACGACGGTGCGCGGTGCATTTTCGGCGGTATCGTGGCATTCAAGGCACGATGCATCAACGACCTTCAATGGACGCGCAATGAAGAATGCAGGTCCGGTAGGGGTGGAGCGCTCTCCCACGAGTTCGACCTTCGAGGGTGTCTGCCGGAAAGTATTGATGACGTCAGCTTCCCAGTCACTCGCCCGATTGATCGGGTTCGTCGGATTCAGCGTTGCCTCTTTGTAGGAATAGTCGGGGAAAATCTTGCGCAGTTGTTTGAAATACTCATTGGCCGAGTATGCGGGCACCGACTGCGGCAGGAAGGAGTACTTCATCTGTGTCTTCAGAAGCGGCTTGATCTGGGTGCTCGTGTACGTGCGCACGGCTCTGGCGGCTTCCATCATGATTCGCCCATTCTCCGCAATCTCCAACTTTGCGTTCCTCTTCAGCAGCCTGTCGGTAAGTACTCCAACAGACAGGAACCCAACGGCAAATATCAGGAGAAGGACAAGGTTGACCTTCATGATGAGTTTCATGCTGAATTACCTCCCACTGTTCTGGCGCTCGGGATTGTCTGTTCTCGCCGGTAAAGCTTTTGACTGGTAAAGTTCGGGGTGGACCACCGGACCCCACTCTGGGGAGTCTTTAAGATGAGCCTCCAGGGACCTGCGGAATTCCGGGTCCTTAAGGCGCGGCTCGAAGCGTTTTACAAAGCCTCTCCGCCACGCAACCCCCATCGTCAGCCATGGTTGTACCTCGGAGTAGGTGACTTCGTGATCGCGTCTCGGTTGCACCTGCTTATTTGCGAATCGCGCCATAAGTGACGGAAAGGTGTCTCGAAAGGGCGGCGGCATCGCATCAATAAAACTGGGGCTTGGGCGTGAATTGACTGCGACATCCTTGCCCGCAACTCGTGAGTACAGCTCTCCAGCCTTTGCGATCCGCGGGGTACGAGCCCTACCGTCCAGACTCGCTTCACCTATGCGGGCTGACCCGGATTCGGCATAGATTTCGGCTGACTCCGTCGTGGAATGAAGGATGAGCGAGCTGTTCTGGGTCAATGCTGAGAGCAGCGGAGCGCTGTAGCGGTAGTTCTCGGAACTCTGAGCTTTCAGCCAGCCGCTCAGCAAAATCAGTTCCCCCGCGTTCCCCGATGCGTCCCGACCTGTCGCGTGTCCGAGGAGCAGCACTCGGGTCGCAGGGCCGAGTGCCGCAATCGTTTTTCCTGTGAATTCTATCTGGGCAAACCCAGCATCGGAACTTTCCAGGATGTCGCCCTGATGTAACCGAACGCCTTCCGCACCGTGCAACACCGTCGTCCCGCGGATCAAACACAGGGGCCCCTCGACGAGAGTCAGCGTACCCACCTCTTGCGCCCATGCAGGAAGCGCCAGCAACAGGAATACCGCGAGCAGGGAACGCACAGGATTCATTCAAAACTCCCAACGCCGTGCTTGACTCCAGTTTATGGAGCGGCTTTTTCAGACTGAAATTTGATTCTGACCTGAGGGTCTGCGCCTCGCAAAATGCCAAGTTCGTGCGGTAGAAAATCTGCCGATTGATTCGTTCCGCGCCCGCAAAAAACGCGATTGCACCCCAGATCAAGCCAATGCAGTTCTGGACTGCTGCATGTCAGAAGCCAAAATGATGTGTGCGGTTGCCTGGATTTTGGAGCGGAGGAGAGCTAAGTCGCTGTCGCGCAAGGCATCAAGGTTCAGTCAGTTCGATGGTCCGGAGTCGAGCAATGCCGGCGCGACTCTGCAAGTTCCCGACGAAATTCAGTTTGAGGCAACTCCGCCTTGCAAATTGCATCTGACAACAACTTTGGGGCTGTGCTTTTAGGGTTGTGATCACACCCTTGCTGACAGCATTTCTCCGGTTGGGTGTGGCGTTTGCAAACGCGTTTAAATCTTGGAGGAGCACAGTGGCAGAGCGGGCGATCGTTTTCCCAGGACCATCTCGAAAAACCAAGCTGACTCGATCACAAATTACAGGCTTTTGGGCCGCCTGGGGAGGCTGGACTCTCGACGGCATGGACTCCTTCATCTACGCTCTCGTGCTGGCTCCGGCATTAACTGAACTTCTTCCAAGGTCAGGAATTGCAAGCACTCCAGCAAATGTCGGCCTCGCCGGTTCCATACTGTTTGCTCTCTTTCTAATTGGTTGGGGCCTGTCGTTCATATGGGGACCCATTGCCGACAGGTATGGGCGCACGCGAGTACTCGCTGGCACCATTCTCGTCTACGCCCTGTTTACCGGGGCGGCCGCAATGGCGCAAAGCGTGTATCAACTTGCCCTATTCAGGTTGCTGGCCGGTATCGGAATTGGGGGCGAGTGGGCGCTCGCCGGAACCTACGTGGCAGAAGCATGGCCTGAAGACCGGCGAAAGATGGGCGCCGGTTACCTGCAGACCGGCTATTACGCAGGCTTCTTTCTTGCCGCTGCGCTCAACTTCACGGTCGGCGCGCACTACGGATGGCGTGCCATGTTCTGGTGCGGACTCTCACCGGTCATCCTGGCGTTTATCGTCATGTTGCGTGTCAAAGAACCAGAACGCTGGACGAAGGTCGCGCAAACTTCCCAGGTCCAAGTCATCCGAAGGCGTTCTCCCTTGCGAGTCATCTTCAGCGGAAACTACAAGCGCCGCACCCTCGTGAACACCACGCTGTTGACCGTGGCGATCATTGGTCTCTGGGCCGGTGCGGTGTATGAACCGACGGCAATCATCTTCCTGGCGAAGAAGGCCGGCATGATTCAGGTTCAGGCCGTACGCATGGCGTCTTACGGTACGGGTTTGCTTTCCATCGGCACCATTCTTGGGTGTCTGTCGCTGCCGTACATGGCTGAACGCTTCGGGCGCAAAAAGACCCTGACGATGTATTTTGCGGGGATGGGATTGTGCATTCTATTGAGCTTTGGATGGGCGTTTTACCTGCAGAATGCGCTCTATCCATTCATCGCATCGTTGTTCTTCCTTGGGTTTTTTGGCGGCAACTTCACGATGTTCAGCCTCTGGTTGCCAGAGCAATATGACACCACGGTCCGCGCCACCGCGTTCGCGTTTGCCACTTCCTTTGGACGTTTCATCGGCGCCGGGGTGAACTTCGGCTTGGGCGCGATGGTTCGCAACATGGGAACTCTCGGGAAGCCGGTGGCGCTTACAGCAATTGCGTTTGGAATCGGCCTGCTCGTGATTCCGTTTGGTGAAGAGACCAAGGGGAAGGTGCTTCCTAATTAAGTCCAGTCTGATCTGGACGACCTCGCAAAATGGGGCGGCGAAATGAATCCGACATTTATCGAAGCGCTCCGCTCACTCGTCGGCGAGGGACTAATTACCTCTCGCGAGGAACTCCGTACCTATGAGTGCGACGGCCTGACTAACTTCCGTGTTGTGCCTCTCGCAGTTGTCTTGCCCACCTCAGCAGAACAGGTGCAAGCGATTGTTCAGCTCTGCGCCAGGGAGCACGTTGCGTTTGTGGCACGAGGCTCAGGCACGGGACTCAGCGGTGGCGCGCTTCCGGTCGAAGGCGGCATCGTCATCAGTCTCGCGCGGTTGAATCGCATCCTCGAATTGGATATTCCGAACGCGCGCGTGGTGGTGGAACCCGGTGTAATCAATGCCGCGGTCACTCAGCGTGTAGCCCCGTACGGATACTTTTATGCTCCCGATCCATCCTCGCAATCCGTGTGTTCGATTGGTGGAAACGTCGCGGAGAATTCGGGTGGGGCCCACTGCCTGAAGTATGGATTTACCACCACCCATGTTCTCGCCCTCGAAGTAGTACTGCCTGATGGTTCGCTCGTGCAACTCGGTGGCAACACCCTCGACACCCCGGGATACGACCTCCCGGGAGTCTTTGTTGGTTCGGAAGGAACGCTAGGCGTTACGACGAAAGTTACACTTCGCATCGTGAAGCGTCCCGAAGTCGTGCAGACCTTGCTTGCGGCTTTCGACTCAACCAATGCCGCGGGAGCGGCCGTGAGCGACATCATCTCCTCCGGAATACTGCCAGCCGCAATCGAGATGATGGACAACCTCGCGATTCAGGCCGCGGAAGCCTCAGTCCACGCAGGCTACCCTAATTGCGGAGGTCTGCTGCTCGTCGAACTGGATGGTCCTGCAGTCGAGGTGGAAGCTTTGATGGCGCAGGTGAAGGAGAGGTGTCTGTTTCTCTGTGCATCTGAGATTCGGGTCGCGCAATCAGAGGCCGAACGCATGTTGATCTGGAAGGGGCGCAAAGCTGCCTTCGCCGCCGTGGGTCGCATCTCTCCCAACTATATCGTGCAAGACGGAGTGATCCCACGCACTTCGCTGCCGCAAGTCATGGAAGAGATCGTGCGTCTCAGTGACAGCGCGGGCCTACGCGTCGCAAATGTCTTTCACGCCGGAGACGGTAACCTTCACCCACTCGTTTTGTACGATCGCCGCATCGAAGGACAGGAACATGCCGCGGAAGAGCTCTCGGGCGAGATATTAAGACTTTGTGTGCGCTTTGGCGGTTCCATCACGGGGGAGCACGGCGTCGGAGAAGAGAAAAAGATGTTCATGTCTGAGATGTTTGCCGAACCCGATTTACAGACCATGCAGTTGGTCCGTTGCGCCTTTGATCCCGATCATCTGTCGAACCCCGGAAAGATCTTCCCTCGCACCCCGTTGTGCGCGGAAAGGCAGGGTCCTTACGTTCCGCATCCGCTCGAAATCTCTGGAGAGGCACAGTTCTTTTAGCCATGCCGGGAATCGCGAAAACAACCTCTGCGCAAGCCCTCCGCGCAATTGTCAGGGAAGGTGACCTCCGCCCGGGCACTTCGGCTGACGAGGTTTTCGGAGTGACGCCGGAACTGTGCATTGAGCCAGCCAACGAGGCGGAAATGGCTGGCGTGCTGGCCCACGCAAACCAAGCGGGAATCCTGATAACGCCACGCGGAGGCGGGACAAAAGTTGAGTGGGGCACCTCACCGCGCGAAATCGACCTGATGATTTCAACTGCAAAGTTTGCCCGGGTACTGGAGCACGCGCCGGGAGACATGACGGTTACGGTCGAATCCGGTGTCACTATCGCGCAACTTCAAAGCGCTCTCGCCGAGCATGGGCAACGGTTGGCGCTCGATCCCTTGTGGCCGGCCCGAGCCACGGTTGGCGGCGTGATAGCAACCAATGACAGCGGTTCATTGCGCTTGCGCTACGGCAGCGTTCGCGACCTCATCATCGGTATCACCGTGATTCTGGGCGACGGCACAATCGCTACCAGCGGCGGCAAAGTAGTAAAGAACGTGGCAGGTTACGATCTTCCCAAGTTAATGTCGGGCGCGCTTGGCACTCTCGGAATCATCACCAGGGCCGTATTTCGATTGCATCCTTTGCCACATCAATCGCGGACGCTGACGTTTCCATTCGTAACTCGCGAAAAGACAAATGACTTCATGCTTGCGATTGCCGATTCGATCCTCGTCCCAACCGGATTACAAATGAGGACCGGAGCCGATGGAAAGGTCGAAGTCGATGTAAGGATCGACGGTATTGCCGCTGGAATTGCCGCGCAGACGGAAATCGTCTGCAAACTTGCGGGCAATACGAATCCTGTAGAATCCAGCAGCGATCCGTGGCAGGCGCGTGAAGAACTTTTTGGCGGCGATGCCATTGTCTTCAAGTTGAGCATGTTGCCGACACAACTGAGTTCGACCGCTGAGTTTGTAAGGGAAGCTCTTAGCGACAATGCCGATTGGACTTTGCTGATGAACTCAACCGGACTGGCCTGGCTGCGAGCCGATGCCACTGACTGCGCGCAAATTGCAGATTTCATCTCGTCCGTCAGAAATCTGCTCGCCCCATCTGGCGGCACTCTTGTAGTACTGAAAGCTCCTCCAGCATTGCGTACGAGGGTAGATGTGTGGGGCACAGCCGGTACTGCGCTGCCGCTGATGAAGAGAATCAAGGAACAATTCGATCCTCGCGGGATACTGAATCGCGGCCGCTTCCTGGGAGGTATATGACACAGCCCACTGCACAGCAGACGGTTCCAGTCCGAGCCCTTGAAAAACCAGGCGCGCTGAGCATCTACGATTCGCATCATCCGCCCGCCATGGAGCTGATTGATACATGCGTACATTGCGGGTTTTGCCTGCCCACCTGTCCAACCTACACGCTTTGGCACGAGGAAATGGATTCTCCGCGCGGCCGTATTTACCTGATGAAAATGGCCGCCGAAGGCGGCGTGGCGCGCATGGACGAACAGTTTGTAGGCCACTTTGATAAGTGCCTCGGGTGCATGGCTTGCGTGACCGCATGTCCTTCCGGGGTGCAGTATGGAAAGCTTATCGAGGCCACGCGGGCACAGATCGAGCGCAACCACCGCCGTCCACTTCTCGACCGGCTTTTCCGCAAGCTGATCTTCTCGCTGTTTCCGTACCCCAAGCGTCTGCGATGGATGATGCTCCCCCTGTGGTTTTACCAGAGATCGGGACTGCGATGGTTGATGCGTAAAAGCGGATTGCTCGGTTTGCTTCCCGAACGTCTGCGCTCCATGGAATCGCTTTTGCCCGAGTTGTCTCTGCGCATGCTTTTCGCGCCTCTGCCGCGCTCTGGAAACACGCAGCTTAAGCCACGCCTGCGCGTGGGCGTTCTGCTGGGCTGTGTGCAGCGCGTTTTCTTTGGCGACGTGAATGCAGCGACCGTGCGTGTGCTCGAAGCACTGGGATGCGAAGTCGTGGTCCCGCCGGAGCAGGGGTGTTGTGGCGCACTGGCGGCGCACGCCGGGCAAGAGCCGGAGGCATTGGAGGCAGCGCGCCGAATCATCGAAGTCTTCGAGCGTAGCAGCGTCGATGTTATTGCAATTAATTCAGCGGGTTGCGGCTCAAACGTCAAGGAATACGCGCACTTGCTACGGGATGATCCTGAGTTTGCGGAACGGGCGAAGGCTATTTCGGCCAAGTGCAGGGACATCAGCGAATTCATCGCGGAACTTGGGTTCGAGAGGCCGGTCAATGCCGTGCGATTGAAAGTCGCCTATCATGACTCGTGCCATTTACAACACGCACAAGGCATTCGCAACCAACCCAGGCAATTGCTGAACGCAATTTCCGGACTTGAGTTGATTGAACTTCCCGAGGCTGCGATTTGCTGCGGATCAGCAGGTATATTCAACCTCACCGAGCCTGTCACCGCACGCCAACTCGCAGATCGCAAGGCCCAGAACATTATCGATTCAGGAGCGCAGGCCTTGGTTTCCGCAAACCCCGGTTGCCTCCTTCACATTGCCAGCGGACTGAAAAGAGCGGGTCATCCCATGCCCGTATTTCACGTCATCGAACTAATCGACACAGCACTGGGCTTATCGACTAAAGGCACCACCGCAAAATAGCGGAATGAGCTTTACACCTGCAACACGTCGTCCGGTTTCGCGACCATTTCGTAGAGTACCGGGTTCACGAAGAAGCCCAGCAACAATCGCGACATCAATCCCGCGACAATCACAATGGCGAATGGCCTCTGGGTATCTGAGCCGATACCATGTGACATAGCTGCCGGCAACAACCCCAGACATGCCACCAGCGCCGTCATCATAATGGGCCGCAAACGCAGCAGGGAAGCCGCATATGTGGCCTCGCGAATGCTCTTGCCTTCCAGTCGCAATTTGTTGATGTATGACACCAGGATGACTGCGGTCTCCACCGAAACACCCATCAGCGCCAATAATCCCAAAACCGATGACACGCTGAATGGAGTATGGGTTAACTTCAGGGCGATCAGCGCACCAACTGGTTCAGTGATCACGACTCCCAAGGCAATCGTAAAGGGAAACTTGAAGTTTCCATACAGAGCAAACAAGATCAGGAAGATGAGTAGAACCGCCAGTGGACCGATCACTTTCAGTTGTTCCTTGGCGGCCAGGAACTGGCTGTACTCACCTCCCCAAGCTAACCGGTACCCCTCTGGCAGTTTCACAGCGCTGTTCACGGCTTTCTGGCCGTCGAGCACCGCACGCTCCAGGTCGCGGCCCTCGATGCTGTATTGCACACCGATGTAGCGCGAATTGTCTTCGCGATAGATGAACGACGCGCCGTTACTCTCAGTAATGCTTGAAAGTTCTTTCAAAGGAATCTGCAGGCCGTCTGGTGTACCCACCAGCAGGTTTCCGATCTGTGCAGGACTGCTGCGAAATTGCGGCTGCATGCGAACTACAAGGTCAAATAGCTTCTCTCCCTGGATTACCTGTGTCGTAGCCTGGCCGCCAACCGCGGCCTGGATTACCGCCTCCACGTCTGAAACATTCACGCCGTAGCGCGCGATTTTTTCGCGATCTACATCAATCAACAGGCTTGGCTGCCCAAGCTCTCGCACTACGGTCAATTCGGTGAAACCCGGGACTCGTTCCAGCACATTCTTGATCTGGAGTGCCTTGTCCTCGAGAACTTTCAGGTCCGTGCCGTAAACCTTTACCGCCAGCGAACTCTTTAGCCCCGTGAGAGCCTCGTCCACTGCATCTTCAGCAGGCTGCGTGTAGTTGAAGATGATTCCAGGAAACGCTGTGAGGCGTTTATTGATCGACTTGATGAGTTCCTCTTTGTTGCTGATCTCACCTTGCTTCCATGCTTTGTCATCGTATGGCTTGAGCCCTACGTAGAACTCGCAGTTGAAGAAGCCGGTCGGATCGGTTCCATCGTCGGGACGTCCCAACTCAGACCCAACCTCGGTTACCTGTGGATACGACATCAGGATCTCGCGCATCTTCGGAGCAATCGTGGACGCTTCCTCAAACGAAATTGTGTACGGCATCGTCGCGCGAACCCACAGGGCTCCCTCATCCAGATGGGGCATGAATTCGCCACCGATGAATGGTGCGAGCAACAATGTCGCCCCGAAGATTGCTGTGGCCACAAATAGGGTCCATCCGGGATGGCCTAAACACCAGTCGAGTTTGCCGGCGTAGAAGCGCTTGATTGCCTCGTATGGACGGTTCACCTTTTCGTGTACGCCGCGCGTGAACCAATAGGAAGCAAGAACCGGGATCAGCGTTAACGTCAGCACCAGGCCGCCGAGCAAAGCGAATGACATGGTGTCAGCCATCGGATGGAAAAGCTTTCCGGACGGGCCGCTCAATGCGTAAATAGGCAAGTATCCCGCAATGATCACGGCGACCGAGTAGAAAATAGGCCGGTCAACATCGTGAGCCGCTGCGAGGATGACTTCGTTCAGTTTGTATTCCGTCCCCTCCCGTTCGGATAGCTCGCGGTAGATGTTTTCCATCATCACGATGGTGCCGTCAATGATGATTCCGAAATCGATAGCCCCGATAGACAGCAGGTTCGCGGAAACATCGTGCGCGTGCAAAAAGATAAACGCGAACAGTAGAGACAGCGGTATCGTCAGCGAAACGATGATTGCGGCACGGAAGCTGACCAGAAAGAAGATCAGCACAATAAATACCAGGATCATGCCGCGTAACAGATTGTCTTCTACCGTGTGGGTGGTCAACTCAACAAGGTCGCTACGGTCGTAAAACGGATGTATCTTGACGTCCTTGGGCAGGACCAACCGGTTCAGTTCTTCAGTCTTCTTCTGCACGCCTTGCAGCACGGTTTGAGTCTGCTCACCGCGCCGCATCAGAATGACCCCTTCTACGGCGTCGTCATTCTTCTGGAATCCGAACTGCCCCAGGCGTGGCGCGTGTCCAATCTCCACCTGTCCGATATCGCGAACACGGATCGGAGTCCCTTTGTTGGAGCCGACCACAACATTTTCAATGTCCTTAATGTCGCGAATCAGGCCAATGCCGCGTACGTAGAAGGACTGGCCGCCTTGCGAATAAAAGCCGCCGCCCGCGTTTGCATTGTTGTTGGCCAGTGCCTGCGTTACCTGTGGCACTGTCAGGTGATAACCGAATAATCGCGCGGGGTCCAGTAACACCTGGTACTGCATCACTGTGCCGCCGAAGCCAGAGTCATCCGCCACGCCATTCACGGATTTGTAGGCGCGTCCGACCAACCAGTCATCAATCGTTTTCAGTTCCTGCGGAGTGCGGTCTGGACTTTCCAGCACGTAGCGATACACCAACCCGCTCGGGCTGAATAATGGTGCAAGTGACGGGGTCACTCCGGTCGGAAGTTGGGTGTCAGACAAGCGCTGGAATACGTTTTGGCGTGCAAAGTAGCTGTCGGTCTCGTCGGCAAAGGTCAAACGCACGTCGGAGAGCCCATAGAGCGTGATGGAGCGCATCACCACTAATTGAGGCACTCCGTTCATCTCAACTTCAAGCGGCAGAGTGACCAACCGCTCCATCTCTTCGGCGGCATGTCCGGGCCATTGCGTGATGATCTCAACCATCGGAGGAGAGAGATCGGGATACGCGTCGACCGGCATTTGCCGGAACGACAACACACCCCAAACGCAGATGAAAAGCACCAGCATCAGGACGAAGAACCGTTGGCGCAGCGACATCTGCACGATGCGGTGAATCATCCCGCTCTGCCCGTTACGATCGTTGCCTCGGATTTGCTCTTCTGTTGTCATCGCTGCGCCGTGGTCGCAAACTGCAGGAACAAGCTGCCATCGCCAACTACGCGTTCTCCTGCTTTAACACCGCTGTTTAATTGCGTGTTGCCCCCGGTGCTCTCGCCAAGCGTTACGGCACGGCGGGCAATTTTGTTGTTTTGGTCTACTACGTAAACGAATGGCTGATTTTCTGCGTCGCGCAAAACTGCGGCGGCCGGAACCGTGAGCGCATTTTGGATGGTTGCAGCCTGCACGGTGGCAACCACGTACATGTCTTTCTTGAGTTGATTCCGTGGATTCTTTACCTCGATACGCGCCTGCAGGGTGCGGGTGTTCGGATCGAGTGCCGATGCAATGTAGGCGATCTTTCCCTTGAACTCGGTACCGGGATACGAGTCCGAGGTGACGGTTACGGAATCGCCGAGGTGGACATAGGGAAAGTCGTTCTGATAAATATTGGCCAGTACCCACACGGAACTCATATTCGAAATTGTGAATGCCTGTGTCGCTCCCGCTTGGATCACTTGTCCAGGCGAAACCAACCGTTCCACAACTTCGCCACCAATCGGAGCCAGTACGGGGATCTCAGAAACAGCCGGTTTGCCAACGACGCTCTCGGGTTTAGTAATTCCCAAAATCTTCAATGACTGCTCTGCCGCGCCAAGGTCAGCGGAGGCTTGGGTGCGCACCGACTCGGCTACTTCCAGATCGCGCTCCGCAATAGCGTGGTGCTCGTAGAGATCTTTCGCGCGCTTATACCCCCGGTCTGCCAATTGAAATGCGTCGCGAGCCTTAAGGTAATTTGCCAGCAACTGCGTATAGTCGGGGCTTGTGACGTAGAGCAAGGGTTGCCCACGTTGAACCTGCTGGCCGGGCATCACCACGATCCGGCTTACGGGGCCTCCGATCTGCGTAATTACTGGCGTTGTGTTGAACGCATCGTAGGCGACCGCACCGGTCAATCGCAGGCTGCGCTGAATCGCCGTCGGCGCAACCGTCACGATCTGAAGGTGAGCCATCTGATCCTGTGGCAGCGTCAACAACTGGGCCTTGTCGCTCGAGTTTTCTGAATCGGCCGATTTCTGTGGAGACGCTTTACATCCAGCCATCGCGCACAGCAGCGCGATGAAAATCAGGGCAGAGATGCATTGCAACCTGCTGGTTCTTAGATCGGAGATCATGGCAATACCCTCGTACCCACGGCCTGTTTCAACTGTTCGATTGATACCAGGTAATTAGCCAGTGCCTGACGATAGGCGAGTTGGGTGGCTCGATAACTGCGTTCGGCATCAAGGAAATCAAGTAGACTGGCAGCCCCACGCTTATAGGAATACTCGCTGATATCGCGTGAGTCCTGCACGCGCTTCAGGTACCCTGACAGATAAAGCTGGAGAATTTTCTTGTTCGTCGAGAATCCCTCGTAGTTGTTACGAACGTCGGTCAGCACTGCGTCACTGGCGGCTTCGGCATTTTCTTGCGATTGCGTAAGCGCATAACGTGTCCGTGCAATCTCGCCCTGGTTGCGGTCAAATATCGCCATTGGGATGGCAAAGTTGACGCTCATCGAGCTCTGGTCAGCAACGTGGCTATAGGAAAGCCCAGCGGTCAAGTCAACTTTACCGTTAGCTTTGGCGAGGGCGATCTGACTCTGGGCTGCCCTCACACTCTGTAGTGCGGCCATCAGGTCAGGACGCATCTTCAAGGCACGTAGCCGCAGATCGTCCAGATTAACGGCGAGCGGTTGATAGGTCAGTTCTCCATCCACTTCGTAGTCTGCCGCAACGGCGTCAAAGCCCAGCAACTGTCTCAGGCTGGCAAGCGCTTGTACCTTTGAGACCTCAGCTCCCGCTACATCTGTTTGAAACTGCAGAAGCTGTATCTGGATCTTCAGCAGATCGCCTTCGCTGATGTCACCCGCCTTGTATCGCTCTTCGCTGATTCTGACCGTCTCCTCGAAGCTGCTCAGATCTTTCTTCGCGAAATCCAGCACTGACTGCGCAAGTTGGGCGGCAATGAATTGTTGAGCCACGTTGAAAACAAGGGCGCGTTCCGCATCGGTCACCTGGTATGTAGTCACTGCCGTGGCGTCCCGCGCTGCATCAAGGCGGCGAAACCGCTTCTTGCCGCGCTCGAACAGGTAACTCACGCCGATGTCGAACTGCTGATTGGTCGTAAGGTTGTTAACCGAAAAATTCTGAGGACTGAATGTCGGAAGAAAGAGTGCATCCCAGGCCAGCGTCGGATTAGGGCGCAGCGATGCAGTGATTTCCTGCGCCTGATTCTGTTGGATCTGCGTGCGCGCCGCCTTCAGAGTATGGCTGTGCGCAAGCGCCAGATCGATGGCTTGTTCAAGGCTGATGCGCGTTGCAGCAGTCTGCGCAGTTGCAAGACACGTAAACAGAGCTACGACAAGCGCAATAGCAATCTTCCCGACGAAAGCCGAGCGGCAGTTTTTCATACGAGTACCAGCGGAGAGTTTCACATTTACCGTCCATACCGGAGACCACGTAATCGTGGTCTGGCTGAACTACACCAGCACTGAAAAGCAAAAATTTTGGGGAAGAGAACTGCCTGCTTACGAGATGGGAGGTGGACGAATGTATAGAGCGAAGTCCTTTGCAGCGGACTGCCCGAGCGCACGTCCTTGTATGGGCGCTTCCGTAGGGGTACTGATTGAGGGCAGGGAAACCAGCGATGCCGCCAGCGAAGGTGAATGGGTGCTTGCGCAGATTGCGCAGAATGCGTGCGCGCCCCCCACACCGCTTAGCTGCGACTGGCCGCCCGACGGGGGATGGGTTGGACCCAGTTCGCACACGTGCGCGGATTGCGCGGCGCTCAGCAGCACGAGCAACAAGGCGCACGTCCAAGTCAGTTGCGTCCAAGCCCGGGTTTTCGCCCAGTGTTTCACCTTATCCCTTAGATGCTTACTCTACCTGACCAACGCTGCTTAGGGAAGCTGAAATGTCTGGTTTCGGCAGTATGTGATACGTTTAGCGGCGTTTGAGCAGGTCACATTACATCCCGGTTGCCCGAAAAAACATCCATAGCGGGGTGCCCCCGTTTGAACTTGGGAGCGCTTCGGCTTCAGCAAAAATGGACTGAAATTCAGCGGGAAGGGGACTAAGCATGGGCAACGTGCGAGTTTTGGTTGGTACACGCAAGGGCGCTTTCATACTGACTTCAACTGCGAAACGTAAACGGTGGAAAGTGTCCGGCCCCCATTTTGCAGGTTGGGAAATCTACCATCTCAAGGGATCGCCCGTTGATCCGAATCGGCTTTATGCCTCGCAGACCAGCGGCTGGTTCGGGCAGGTAGTTCAGCGCTCAAACGATGGCGGCAAGAGCTGGGAGGCAGTTGGCAACCAGTTCGCATACGACGGCGTACCGGGAACTCACCAGTGGTATGACGGCACGCCGCACCCATGGGAGTTCAAGAGAGTCTGGCATCTCGAACCATCGCTTACTGATCCGGACACGGTCTATGCGGGAGCCGAGGATGCCGCCTTGTTTCGTTCCACGGATGGCGGCAAGAGCTGGCAGGAACTCTCCGGATTGCGCGGCCACGGCTCGGGACCGCACTGGCAGCCGGGTGCCGGTGGCATGTGTCTGCACACCATCGTTCAGGATCCCAGCGATCCCCATCGCATTTACATCGCAATCTCATCCGCAGGCGCCTTCCGTACCGATGACGGAGGCCAGTCCTGGCGGCCGATTAATCAGGGGCTGGTATCGCAACATATTCCCGATCCCAATGCCGAAGTCGGCCACTGCGTTCATCGGATCGCGATGCATAAATCTCGCCCTGGCGTGCTTTTCATGCAGAAACATTGGGACGTCATGCGCAGCGACAACCGCGGCGATTCTTGGCACGAAGTCAGCGGGAATCTGCCAACCGATTTCGGTTTCGTCATAGACGTACATGCCCACGAACCCGAGACCGTATACGTCGTTCCAATCAAGAGCGATTCCGAGCACTACCCACCGGATGGAAAGCTGAAAGTGTATCGCAGCCGCACGGGCGGAAACGAGTGGGAGCCCCTTACAAAAGGTCTGCCCCAGAAAGATTGCTTTGTAAATGTATTGCGCGATGCGATGGCCGTTGATTCGCTCGATTCCTGCGGCGTGTATTTTGGTACCACCGGGGGACAGGTGTACGCGTCGCCGGACGCGGGTGATACGTGGTCTCCCATTGTGCGAGATCTTCCCGCAGTGCTTTCCGTGGAGGTACAAACATTGCCATGATTAGAGTTGTTCTGCCGCCGAATCTCAGGATATTGGCACACGTCAACGGTGAGGTGAAACTTGATTGCGCAGGGCTGAATACACAGCGCTTGCTCCTCGACGAACTGGAGACTCGATATCCAATGTTGCGCGGCACGATTCGCGATTTCACCACCCAGCAGCGCAGACCCTTTGTGAGGTTCTTCGCCTGCGAGCAGGACCTGTCCCATGAAGCACCCGACACGCCGTTGCCAGCCCAGGTCGTGCTGGGGGCCGAGCCGTTTCTGATCGTGGGAGCTGTCGCAGGCGGGTAGAATGAAAGCAAACCATGTAGAGTCTTTCACCTCTGCACCGTTTTTGTTTTCTGCTCGAAATCTCGAGGTAAAGGATGCCTGTTTCCACCGATAGCCTGAATTCGGTCAGCCTGACAAACGAGGAGATACTTCGCTACTCACGACATCTCATCATGCCCGAGGTTGCAATCGAGGGGCAGGAGCGGATCAAGCGCGCCCGGGTGTTGTGCGTCGGAACCGGTGGACTTGGCTCTCCCCTTGCGCTCTACCTAGCTGCGGCTGGCGTTGGCACGCTTGGGATTGTCGATTTTGACGTTGTGGATTACACAAATCTTCAGCGGCAAATCATCCACACCACGCCTGATGTTGGGCGGTCGAAGGTAGAGTCGGCTGCGGAGAAAATTCGCGCCATCAATCCTTTCGTCGATGTTCGGTCTTTCGATACCAGGCTTTCGAGTGCGAACGCCCTCGATATTTTTCGCGATTTCGACATCATCGCCGACGGCACCGACAACTTTGCCACCCGCTATCTGGTCAACGATGCCTGCGTCATCAGTGGCAAGCCTAACGTCTATGCTTCGATTTTCCGGTTTGAAGGACAAGCCAGCGTTTTTGCCACGTCCGACGGACCCTGCTATCGGTGCCTCTATCCCGAACCACCGCCGCCCGGATTAGTCCCGTCTTGCGCCGAGGGTGGAGTGCTGGGCGTTCTACCCGGCTTGCTTGGGGTCATCCAGGCCACCGAAGTCCTCAAACTTATTCTTGGGGCAGGCGAGTCACTGATTGGCCGGTTGCTTCTCGTGGATGCTCTGGCAATGCGTTTCCGTGAAGTGAAACTGCGTAAAGATCCCAATTGTCCGGCGTGCGGGGCGAATCCGACAGTTCGTGAATTGATTGACTATGACCAGTTCTGCGGAATCCGAGGCGAATCGGCGGCTAAGATTCCCTCCGTGCCTGAGATCCAGCCGGAAGAACTGAAGCGCAGACTCGATGCCGGGGAAGACATTTTGGTGCTCGACGTTCGCGAGCCCCACGAATACCGGATTTGCAATTTGCGCGGCTGCCTGATTCCACTCGGCGAACTTCCGAGCCGCTTCCATGAGTTGGATTCCGCGCGCGAAATTGTGGCTCATTGCAGGTCAGGCATCCGCAGCGCTCACGCCGTCGAGTTTCTAAGCAACAACGGATTTTCCCATGTCAAAAACTTGTCAGGTGGCATCACCCGATGGGCGGATACGGTTGACCACGCCATGCCCAAGTACTAACGATTTTGTCCCAAGGATGAAGCAGAACATGAAGAAGCCGGACGTGAGCGAAGGTCAGTTGGCACCGGAGCTCATCTCGAACAGAATCGCCGAACTCGGCGACTGGCGCGGGGAAACCCTCAGCAGAATGCGCAAGCTCATCAAGGAAGCAGACCCGCACGTCGTCGAGGAGTGGAAGTGGATGGGCACTCCAGTCTGGTCGCACGACGGCATCATCTGCACTGGTGAATCCTACAAGAAGGTCGTGAAACTCACTTTTGCCAAGGGCGCGTCGCTGAAGGATCCGGCGCAGCTCTTCAACTCAAGTCTCGACGGAAACGTACGCCGCGCGATCGACATCCACGAAGGAGAAGAGGTTGACGAGTCCGCCTTCAAGGCGCTCATTCGCCAGGCGGTCGCGCTCAACAGTTCTGGCAAGTCGAAACCTCCTAAGAAAGCGAAATCCTAAGAGATTACGCCCACTGAACAGGTTTGGACTTGTTCAGCGGGCGTCGAATGGGAACCCGAGTATGACTACTTCGCTTCTTGTTCCTTGCGATACGACTCCGCGAGCACGGAAATGTAGTGTTTGATCTCCTGCCCTTTGCCGAAGCGATGAACGTTATCTACCAACTGCATCATGCAAGCCGGACACCCGGTCGTAACCGTGTCAGCTCCGGTCTTATTTGCGTCTTCTACCTTTCTTTTTGCAATCTCGGTCGCCGTCTCAAAGTGAGTCAGAACATATGACCCGCCGCTTCCGCAGCACGCATCCGGTTTTGCCATCTCTTTCAGCGTGACTCCCGGAATATTCTTGAGAATCTCACGTGGCTCGCGAGACACACCCATCGTCTTTTTCAGATGGCATGAGTCGTGGTAGGTCACAACGGCATCCACTTTGCCTTGCGGTGGACGGTACTTGATGACATCGACCAGGAAGGTGGAAATATCATAGGCGCGCTTGCTCCAGTACTCCGCTTTAGGGCCGTAAACTGGATCACCACTGAATATTTCCTTGTACTCATGTTTCCATGCGCCGCCACAGGAGCCGCAACCCGTGATGAGGTATTCGGCGCCGCTCCGGTCCATTGCGTCCAGGTTCGTTCTGGCAAGCTGACGAATCGTCTCGACGTCGCCATGAACAAACACCGGAATGCCGCAGCAACCCTGATCCTTTGGTATCGACACCTCAACGTTGTTCGCATTCAAAACGGAGATCAAATCCTCACCGGTTTCAGGATAAAAATAGTTCATCGAGCATCCGGTGAAAAACGCTACTTTGGTCTGCGGCTTCTCTAATTGGATTAGCTTGGGAGCGCGATCCCGCAACGGCTCCTTGGCGAGTGCCGGAAATAATCTGTTTTCATCAAAACCGGCCTGCTTGCCGACGAGCGCAAAGGGTGAGCGCGGAGCAATCGTCCTCTGCCCGGCATCACGAAATGCCACGCCGCTTAGCAGTGCGCCTGCCTTCATTCCGGCATCGAAAATGCCCGGATGTTTTAACGTGCTGAAGATCGCTTTCTTCAACCACGGAAGCCCGTTCTTGCGCACGATGGCGGCGCGCATTGCCAGCATAATGCGATCGAAGTTGACCTTGGTCGGACAGCTTTGCATGCATGACTTGCAGACCAGGCAGTTGAACAGCATGTCTACAACTTCCTGATCGTCGATGGCGAGCTGACCATCCAGCACCGCATTTGCCACTCCAACTTTGCCGCGCGCCACACCTGCTTCTACTTTGTCAGTGTTATAAACCGGGCATGCGGCCATGCAGAAACCGCAATGCATACATTTGTCGAGTTCCTTCCGGATCGCCTGCAACTCGTCGTAAATACCCTTACCGGTGGCTGACTGCTCATCGGGAGCCATGCGCAGCCTCCTGTTTCTGAGGAACCAGTTTCCCAGGATTCAGCATGTGTGTGGGATCGAGCGCGTTCTTGATGCTTCGCATCAGATTCAAGCCCGCATCGCCAATCTCGTTTCCGAGATACTTCATTTTGGCCATCCCAATGCCGTGCTCACCTGACAACGTGCCGCCAAATTTCAGAGCGGTCTCAAAGATTTCATCCACCGCTTGGTGAACTCGCGCCATTTCGTCGGCGTTATTCTTGTCGGCAAGAATTGTGGGATGCAGGTTGCCATCGCCCGCGTGTCCGAAGGTGCCGAGAACCAAATTGTATTTTCGTCCGATTGCCGACATCGCGAGCAGCATGTCTGTGATACGGCTGCGCGGAACTGTTGCATCTTCCAGTACAACGGTGTTGTTCAGCGACGCCAACGCCGGCAAGGCTGCCCGCCGGGCGGCCCAAACACTGTCGCGCTCTGCATCTGAATTAGCGACGCGAAGCGTTCCGTTGTTCTCCGTCACCACCTTTACGACGGCCTCGGCCTCACGCATTACTACCTCTTCGGCCATTCCATCTACTTCAATCAGAAGCAGTGCTTCCGCATCAATCGGCAGTCCGACGTGCGCGAAATCCTCTACTGTCCGAATGGTCATGTTGTCCATGATCTCAAGCGTCGCCGGAATGACCTGCGCCTTGATGATGCCTGCAACCGTCTTGCCCGCATCCTCCACCGTCTTGTAGGAGGCTAGCATCGCGCGCCGGAACTTCGGCACTGGAAGCAGTTTGCAGGTGATCTCGACGATGATGCCGAGCGTTCCTTCCGAACCGCAGAACAGGTTCGAGAAGTCATAGGCTGTGACGTTCTTCACTGTCTTGCCGCCGAACCGGACCCGGTCGCCGTTGGCCAGCACAACTTCCATGCCCATCACGTAGTGCTTGGTTACGCCGTACTTCAGTCCGCGGAGACCACCGGAGTTTTCTGCGACCGATCCACCCATCGTGGCCGTTGTCACAGTTCCCGGATCGGGCGGATACATCAGTCCGTGTGGCGCTGCTGCATTATTGAGTTCCTGGATCACCACGCCCGGTTGCACGGTAGCTGTAAGATTCTCCGCGTCGACTTCCAGAATCTTGTCCATCTTCTGCAGTGAGAGCACGATTCCGTGTTCTACAGGGATGGTTCCGCCGCTAAGATTTGTCCCTGCGCCCCGGGGATAAATTGCAATTCCGTTCCTGCGGGCCACATTGACGACGTCCTGCACTTGTTCAGTGCTGGTCGGCATCACGATTACTTCAGGGGCTCCAGTGGGCATGTCCGCCGTAGCGTCATAGCTGTAAGTCGCGAGGTTGACCTTGCTGGTGAGTACGTTGTTTTTTCCTACGATGAATCGGAAGTGTTCGATGATGGCATTATCCAACATAAAGTCGTACCTTTCAGGGCCGTCCTCGGATGGGATGAGGACAGCGCAAACACGCTCTGACACAGCACTGCTACTTTTGCCCAATCTTGCCACGCCGCAGCTTCAGCGCATATAAATTGATGGGCCAAAGAGACAGTACTACATGTCAGCTTGTCAGACAACATGAAAGATGCCAAGATTCTTACCTAGTCCCTTACGAGAAAACTAAGTGTGTTGCTTAGTCCTCAGGCACCTAAGTACCACCCCTAGAGTACCCCTTCAATCTGGGCGTAAATCTGCTCGTCGGTGTAGTGGCGAACTTTGATGGCTCCGGCTGGGCAGGCAGCGGCACAGCACCCGCAGGCCTTGCAAACGGCGCTGATAATGTGGCTGATGTGCTTTTCTGCGTTGTACTCGATGGCGCCGTAAGGGCACACCGAGAAACAGGTTTGGCAACCGGCGCAGAGCTTGTCCTGAACTTCCGAGTACACAGCGTCGACGGTAATCTGTCCCTGTGCAACTTTGGCTAGGATGCGCGCAACCGCGGCGCGACCCTGGGTGACCGATTCAGGGATGTCCCTCGGAAACTGGCACGCTCCGGCAATGTAAACTCCGTCCGTAGTGGTAGCCACCGGGTCAAGCTTGGGGTGGCTCTCGATGAACCATCCGTCTTTGTCGCAACTGATGTTGACCAGCCGGGCCATTTCTCCGGCATCCTCGCGCGGTTCCATGCTGACCATGAGAACCACAAGGTCTGCCGGCATCTCGATCTCCTGGCCGGAGAGTTGCTCTTTGACCGTGATCAGCATCGCGCAGTCATCATCGGCGGCTGCGGCGCGGATCGTCGGCAACTGATTCTTGGCGTACATCATGAAAGTGGTTTTCGCTTCAGAGCACTTGCGGTAGAAATCCTCGCACCCTTTTCCGAAGGCTTCCATGTCTGTGTACAGATTCGCTACGCGAGCCGCGGGCAGAGCGGACTTGATCTCAAGGGCGTACTTGAGCGCCGTAGCGCAGCAGACACGCGAACAATAGCGATGGAACTCCTGACTACGCGAACCTACGCAATGGATGATGGATACATAGCGTGGCTGTTTGCCAGACTTGGTCTGCAATTTCCCCTGACGCAACATGGCTTCCAATTCGAAGGAGGTAATCACGTCGGGCAGTTTTCCGTATCCGTACTGCGCAATGCGGGAGGCGTCGAACTCCTTGTATCCGGTGCACACCAGCACCGAGCCAGCGTCCAGCTCAAGCGACTCGCCGTCTTCCGTTCTCAGGGTAGGTTTGAAGTTGCCGTTGAATCCCTTGAGCCCTGTCAGCTCGCTGTTCAGAAAGAGGCGGATGTTGGGATGCCGTTCGACCCGCGAAATCCATCCTTGGAGAATGTCGTGGGCAGAGTCGAGATTCGGTGCCGTCAGGTCGAGACGGGCAACGTTTCCACCGAGATGCTTCTGCTTTTCCACCAGGAAGACCTGCTGCCCTGCGTCGGCCAGTTCAAGCGCGGCAGTCAGTCCCGTGACGCCGCCGCCGATGACCAGGGTCGATGCACACATGGGAGCGGTACGGCTTTCCAGCGGTTCATCGAACTTTACCCGCTGAACCGCCGCGTGAACAAGCGCCTTGGCTTTTTCCGTGGCGGCTGCCGCATCGTCGTGAATCCAACTGCACTGTTCGCGGATGTTGGCCATTTCAAGCATGTACGGATTGAGGCCTGCCCGCTTGATGGCTCCGCGGAACGTGGCTTCATGCATGCGCGGGCTGCAGGATGCAACCACAACGCGCGTCAGGCCGTGTTCCTGAATGTCCTGGACGATCATCTCCTGCCCAGGATTCGAGCACATGTACTTGTACGAGCGGCCAATGGCCACGCCCGGAATCGCCTGTGCCGACGCAGCAACAGCCTCCACATCGACAACTTTGCCTATGTTGGTCCCGCAATTGCAAACGTAAACGCCAATCCGCTCTTCTGCCATGGTCTACTCCCGTTCCTTCCTTATGCCGCCGGCCGCGGGTTTGCCGGCGTGCCAAAAGGTAGTGCCCCTTCGGCTCGGGCTGCCTGTTGCAATGCCGAGAAGTAAATTGCCAACGGCCGGTACGCCAGGTGCGACCACTTGCTGAATGGCACCTCGAGCACCAGCATTGGAACCACGCCCATAAGGTGAATGACGTAAACGATATTCGCCGTCATCGGCATACCCATACGGTGCGCCACGTGTTGCACAATGCCGGTAATTGAGACGAACAGAAGCAGCCCCAGGAACATCCAGTCGGATTCATGGGAGTGCCGTTGGTAAGCTTCAGTCTTCTTAATCCGTCCTCGAATCGCCAGAATGGATGTCGTCACCAGTCCGATTGCCGAGAGATATCCGAAAGTGTGGACGTACCAGTTTACCTGTGGCCCTGATTGCATGGCCTTCAAGAAGAACATGATGAGCGTCAGCATGGTCAGATAGCTGAACATCAGGGTCATGTGAGTGACCCAGGGCGTCTTGTTTTCGCAATGACGCAGACGCTTTTGCGTGAAGAAATGCTCGGGCAGCAGCAGCAGGTGGCGCAGGTACAGCCCCGGTCGAACCGCCAGCGCATTTTCATTGCGCATGGTGAACTGCCACATGCGGACGCAATTGTAGTTCAGCAAAATGCCCAGCGTAATGCCCATCGTCCAATCGAAAATGTGAATCGCATGAGCCGGAAGGAATGCGCCAGGACCGTCGTATACCGCGAGGTTGCCGCCTCCGCGCAGAAAGCCGAAGGTCAGAAATCCGATTCCGGTGAGCAACGCCAGCGTTAAAACTGCCGCGAGCTCGGTAGCAAATGAGCTATAGAGCCGACGGGCAATTCCGGTAAAGTCGTATTCCGAGGTTAACCAGCGGCGAAGCCCCATCATGGTCTCGCCGGGTTCGGCCCCGCGAGGACATTGCTCCGAGCATTTGCCGCAGTAATAACAGAGCCAGGGATCGAGCGCGGAACGCAGCGGCTTCTCAAGGCCCATCTGAAGGAAGTGAATCGACCTGCGTGGGTAAGTAGCCGCGTCCTCGGTGTGCGAGCAGGCAGCGCTGCAATTGCCGCACTGGTAGCACTTCACCGCGTCGTGAGCACCGAAGTGCTCCAACTCCTCAATCAGATCCGGATTTGAACGAACTGCCATTTTAATTCCTCTCCCCTCGGGCCGGTCAGGCTCGTGCGGGCGGGCCCGCTTTTTCGTCAACCGTCGCGAGTGGCATGTTGCTGCGCTCTTTGTCGCTCTTGGCTCGAACTATGGATCGCAATGCACTGGCCGCCGCTGCCGAAGCTTGCGCTACCGTGTCTGGAATGTCTTTTGGTCCTTGGCAAACGCCCGCCAGAAAAATTCCATCCCGCCCAGTCGAGTTCGGTTCAGCGTTGTAATTGTGTTCCTGAAACCATCCGTCGGCATCCCGTGGAATGCACAGTTTTTCGCCTAACTCAACCGAGCCGTGCGAAGGTTGCAAACCTACGGAGAGCAGGACCATATCGACCGGCGTCTCGATTAATTTGTCGGCGACAATGTCCGCACCGCGTACGTACATCTGGTCGTCGTGTTCCGTGACAGCCTCCGAGCGTCCGCGCACCAGGAATACGCCTTCTTCGCGAATCCGCTCGTAGAATTCTTCATAGCCTTTGCCGAAAGCACGCATGTCGATGTAGTACTCGTAGCACTTTGCTTCGGGCAACTTCTCGCGCACCAGGTGAGCAAACTTCAGCGAATACATGCAGCAAACGCGCGAGCAGTAGGAGTTGTAATTCTGGTCGCGCGACCCAACACAATGAACAATCGCCACGGCTTTGGGCTTGGGGCCATCTGGCTCAAAGACCCATTCGTCAGTCTTGGTCTTTTTGTTCAGCTTCTTCGTCTTCATGACGATCTTGCCGCCCGTTGGTCCTGACGCGTTGGTCAGGCGTTCAAACTCGAGCGAAGTCAAAACATTGGGATACGTGCCATAGCCATAACGCTCGATGCGGTGCGGATCCAGCGTGTCATAACCGGTAGCAACAATGATGTTGCCGACTTCGAGTTCCACTACCTCGTCCTTGGCATCAAGATGAACCGCGCCCTTCGAACATTTCTTGGCGCAGGCTCCGCACTTCTTGCCGTCACTCAGAACCCAGGTACAGTGTGCCTCATCGATCATGTAGGTGTTCGGCACCGCTTGCGGGAAGGGAATGAAGATACCCTTGTGAGTAGCGATGCCCATGTCGAACTCGCTGGAGGTCGTCACCGGGCAGAACCGGGCGCAGTCTCCACAGGCAACGCACGCGCTGGCGTCAACGCGGGTGGCGTGCTTGAGCACCTTGATCTTGAAAGCACCAACGCTACCGGAAACTTCCTCGACTTCTGAAAGCACCAGCAACTCAATGTTCGCGCTCTGACCAACGGCAACCATCTTCGGGGTAAGAATGCACGCCGCACAATCAAGCGTTGGGAAGGTTTTGTCGAACATCGCCATGCGACCGCCGATGGTGCCGGTGCGCTCGACGATATAGACCTTATTTCCGGATTCGGCAATCTCGAGTGCCGCCTGGATGCCTGCCACTCCTCCACCAATTACCAGCGTAGCCGTATTGAAATTGCTCATCGTAGACGCCGGAGTCGAATCGAGGGGAACGCCATTGACAGCGCTGGCAACCACGATCTTGGCACGATCCGTAGAAGTACTGCCGCGTTCTCCGAATGAGGCTAATCGAACTTGCGCGCCATCGCCGCCTGCAAGTGTAAGAGCACGAGAAAATGCCGGTTTAAAGAAACCAGGCTGCTCCGAGACGAGCACAACCGTGTGCAGCATCTCCTTGCGAATCTCCTTCGCAAGCTTTACCGGGTCCAGCGCAGCCGTACTAGGCAATGTGCGCACCAGGCTCACGCCCGGTAACTGAGCGGCATATTTGGCAACACATGCTAAATCGAAGGACGAAGAACCGTCTCCAGCCGTATGAAGGAAATACACTCCAATGAGCAAGTTGGCAGGATCACTCTCACCAACGGTCGTTTTCGGTCCGCTTTTCACTGAACCCTCCCGTGCTTGTTTCGTGTTCTCTCGCATTTAGAACTCCTGCGGTAGTTCCCGTATCTGCGCCGCAGTGAACACGGGGCCATCCTTGCACACATAAGTAGGGCCAATGTTGCAACGTCCACACTTGCCGAGACCGCACTTCATACGGTTTTCCAGAGTTGTATAAATGCGTTCGCCGGGGAAGCCCAACTTGGCCAACGTGGGCAATGTGAACTTGATCATGATCGGCGGGCCGCAGATCACGGCAAAGGTATCTTCAGCCGTGCTCACAGCCTGTTCCACAGCCGTGGGAATACGCGCGACCAAGCCTTTCCAATCGGGGGTCTCGCCACCGGGATCGACCGCCAGGCAAAGCTTCAGGTCAGAGCGTTGTGCCCACTCTTCCAACTCGCGCTTATACACCAAATCACCCACGGAGCGTGCGCCGTAAATAATCGTGACGTCCTTGAACTGGTCGCGCAGATCGAGCACGTTCAATATGGCGCAACGTACCGGAGCCAATCCAATGCCCCCGGCGATAAATACGACGGAGTGTCCCTTCATCTCTTCAATCGGGAAGTGGTTTCCATAAGGTCCACGGAAGCCCAGCGTATCGCCTACAGCAAGGCGACGCAGTGCCAGAGTCACTTTTCCGCTGGCCTTAAAGCTGCACTCGATGTATCCCGTCCGGGTCGGCGGTGAAGCGATGCAGAATGTGCTTTCGCCTTCGCCAAATACTGAGTACTCGCCAAATTGTCCGGCAGAGAACTGAAACTCCTCGGCGACCTTGGAATCCTGGAACTCAAGCTTCAGCGTGCGTGTGTCCACCGTCTCGTCCGTAATTTCACGGATACGCATCAGATGGGGTTGGTAGATGTTCATAGACTGCTCCCCTGGGTGTCGCTTCCCTTAGCCTCGGTCTTCGCAAGCGTCATCAACTCGTCGAGGAGCTTCGGAAGATCCATCCCTCCCGGACATGCCCGCGTGCAGCGGCCGCAGCCAGTGCAAAGAATCTCTGCGAAACGGCTGGGATAAATCGAAAATTTGTGCTGGATTCGTTGACGGAAGCGCTCGCTCTGGCTACCCCTCGGATTGTGTCCGGAGGCATGGAGAGTAAACTTCGAGGTCTGGCAAGAATCCCAATTACGGCGCCTCACGCCCTCATCTGCCGTGTCGTGTTCATCCACAATGTCAAAGCAATGGCAGGTGGGGCAAACTCCCGCACACGCGCCGCAGCCGTGACAGCGTAACGCTATGGTTTTCCAGATCGGATTATCAAAGTTGGAGGCCAGCCAAGCGGAGAATTCCGCAGGAATCGCGGTCAGATTGTTCTCTACTTTTTGGCGTGCCTCGCCTTGCAACGCTTCTGCGCTGGCCTTCATGTTCTCGTCGGCCTCGGCGTAACCCTGCAGCAACGCCTCGCCCTTGGGCGTGATCACATGCGCCAGGTATCCACCCTGCACGGGCACCAGCAACGCGTCTGATCCACGGAAAGAATCAGGACCCAGGCCGGTGGCACTACAGAAACAGGTCGAGTCCATCGCCGCGCAAAGCAAGCTCACAATCGTGCTCGCATCCCGCCGTCCGAACCACAACTCGTCGCGATAATCCCAGCCCATCACCTTGTCCACTACTTCCAGGGCGGCGGCATCGCAGGGCGTGGAACCCAGAATCACCTGCGGCGGAGCTACCGTGGGGACCTCCCGAATTTCTATCCCTTCCTTTGTCTGCTTGTAGTGCAGCAAAACCTCGGTTGGGGGGAGGAAAAACTCCTTCAGGGAACCGCGTGTAAGCCGCACTCCGAGCGCCGCGTCCTCCAGCGTCTGGATAGGCCGGTAGTCAACCTGTTCAGGGTCATCTGTGGCGTGGACAGGTGCAATGACTCGCGTTTTCGCTGCGACCAGTTCCGCGACCAGGGCCGTCAGGCTCGCATGGGATAGAAATCTGTGCGTCACCGGATGAACTCCTCGTCGTCGTCGGTTTTGTAAACGCCCAGGGGCGCCGCCACCGCCGGATCTTCGCAGGCTACATAATCAAATCGCCGCTCGACTGAGTCGGCAACGTAACTCGCCAGCAATCCAAGTGGAATATGTTCAGGACAGGCACGCTCGCATTCAAGGCAATCCACACAGCGCCCTGCCTGGTGTAGCACCCGCATCGTCTGCCAGGCGCGGTTGGCGCGGGGTGTGGCAGATGGATCGATCCACTGGGGCTGAGTCTTGTCTGCCGTGCACTGCACACAGAAACACATCGGGCAAGCCTCGCGGCAGGCATGGCAGCGTATGCAGCGTGACAGTTCGTTGGTCCAGAAACTCCAGCGATCAGCCGAACTCAATTTCTTCAATGCTTCGATCTGCTCGACCCGGTGATTATTCACCGGAGGTTCGGGCGGCAACTCTCCGACCAGATGGTCATGCAGTTTCGGTTCACGAACGTCGCAGCCACCGCAGCGAACTGAAACCGTTTTGCTTGTCAGCTCCGAATCAGTTTCAGGATTCTCCAGCACCCCACCACAGCGCATTGCGATGATGACAATCTTGTCGCGCTCGATCTGCTTCTCGCGAATAAGCCCGGCGACCGCACGAGCATCGCAACCTTTCACAACCACGGCTGGCGTTCCCAATTGTGCTACTTGCTTTCGCCGAGGATTCAGGTAGGCGGCAAGATTCTGCACGCAGCGCTTGTCGAAGATCAGTTTGTCGGCCTGCTTCGCATCCGTAATGAAGGCGGGGCGAACACCCCGCGTACCCTCTTCATAGCCAATAACAACTTTTACGGTGCCATCGTTCAATAACTTGCGGGCGAGTTCCTGTAGTTCCTTCATAGCTCTACGCCCTTCTGGCCCTGAAGCGTGCGGAATGGCCCAAGTTCCTTAATACGTGCCGTGGTCTCATTGACCACCTCCTGCCACTTATTGCCTTCCGAAGCGGATACCCAGGAGAAGGTCACGCGGTCGGTTTCCACGCCCATGAACTCGAGCAGGTCATGCAGGATTGCAAAGCGGCGGCGGGCATAGTAGTTGCCTGTGCTGTAGTGGCAATCGCCGGTATGGCAGCCGCTCACAACCACGCCATCTGCGCCGCGCTCAAATGCCTTGATGATGAAAAGGGGATTTACCCTGCTACTACAGGTGAGCCTGATCACTCGCACATTGGGGGCCATCTGCAGACGGCTCGTTCCCGCCAGGTCAGCTCCAGTGTAGGTACACCAGTTACAGACGAAAGCTACAACTTTAGGAGACCAAGCACCATCGCTCCCGTGCTCCACTTCATCGGACATCACGCGCCTCGGCAAGATCGATCATTGTTCTCTCTGAAACTGGCCACTTCCCGGTAGAGTCAGGGGGTGGCCACTCATAGATTGATATTCATGTCTATTACACCACGGGGCCCCGTCACTCATTTGTGATTCTGCCCACTCCCAACTGTGATTCCGCCCACTGAATGGCTTCTTTTCCTGGATTTATAGGGCTATTCAGGTGACAGAATATTGCATATCAGCTTGTCTGACAAGCAGGGGACTCCCTTAGTCCTAGACCAGAAATCGGCCCGCGACCGTAATCGCGGGCCTAAGTTGTTTCAACTAATCAAACAGGATACAGCTGAGAGCTCCCTCTCGAGCTTTAACAAATCTCCGAATCCGGGCTATTCCAGACACTCCGCTATGCGCTGAACAGTATGCTCCACCTTAATACTCGACCCGCGCTTGTCCAGACCACCACGAATCTGCATCACGCAACCAGGACAGTCGATCAGCAGCAGCGGCGCCCCCGCCTTCTCAATGTTCACCAGCTTGCGTTCCAGAATCGGGGCGGAAATCTCCGGCATTTTAAGCGTGTACGAACCGCCCATGCCGCAGCACATCGAAGACTCTTCCATCTCCACCAGTTCGTATCCGGCGTCCTTCATCAATTTGCGCGGATTCTGCTCGGCGTGCAAAGTGTGCTTGAAGTGGCAGGAATCGTGATAGGTAAATTTGGTCCCCTCCATGCCTGGTTTGAACTTCAGACGGCCCTGCTCCACTAGCTGGCTGGCAAGGGTCGAGAAATCTATTACCTTCTCGGCAAGACGACGAGCCGCCGGTAATTCGTCGGTTCGCCCAACCGCTTCAAGGTTTGCAATGAAATCCTGCTTCAGCCCAACCGTACAAGTAGGACAGGCGGAAACAACATATTTCACGTCTTCCTCGAGCAGCGCCTTGATATTGTCTGCGCCGTTCTGCGCGGCTACCTCATAAGCTCCGCTATACCTCGCAGGAGCTCCGCAACAGGTTTGGCCCTCGGGGAAGATGACCTCGATGCCGGCCTTATTGAGCACCTTCACCACCGATTCGCCCATCTCCGGATAGGCGAAGTCAACCAGGCAGCCCCCGTAAAATGCGGCCTTCTCAGTGCATTTCGGCTGCTTGATCTTCTTGATGCGATCGCGGAATGGAACTTCGGCGATTGTGGGCAGAGAACGGGTTTCCGTCAGGTTGCTGAGGAACATCGGCAAGTGACGGATAAAACCATCCTTGGCAAACGGCTTCTGCCCAATGTATGCGGCGCGCATCATGGTGTGGAACATGCGCCGATTGTTGACCACCGAGAAGATCGCCTTCTGCAACAGGGGTTGGCCTTGCTCGACGGCAAGGCGGCGGCGCAATTCCAGAATGAGATCGGGAATGTCGATCATGCCAGGGCAGACATCCCTGCAATTTCCGCACTGGATGCAAAGGCTCTGGATATCTTCGGATTCCTTAAGCGCGCCAAACCAGGCAGTAAGAATCGTACCGATGCCACCGGTATAGACTTTTCCGAAAACGTGCCCGCCAATAAGACGAAACACCGGGCAGACGTTCAGGCACGACGCACAGCGAATACACTGTAGGGCCTGCTTGAAACGGGGATCGTGCGCCATTTCGTTGCGCCGGTTGTCCATCAGGATGATGTGCAGTTCTTTGGGCGTCCCATCGGTGTTGGGCGCCGGACCGCTGATCATGGTGACGTAGCTGGTAAGCAGTTGCGCGGTACCACTCTTCGGCAAAGCCGTCAGAATCGGTGCAATATCCTTGAAGTGCTCAATCAGTTTTTCAAGGCCGACAACCGCGACGTGGATGCGCGGCAGGGTAGTCACGAGGCGAGCGTTGCCCTCATTCGTGATGATGACGATGCTTCCGGTTTCGGCAACGGCAATGTTTGCGCCGCTGATGCCCATGTCGGCATTGAGGAACATTGGACGCAGCTTGCCGCGAGCAAATTTAACCAGCTTCGGGATGTCTGGTTTCTGACCGTCTTCCACCTTATTGCTGAAGAGCTCCGCGACCTCTTCCTTGGTCATGTGAATCGCGGGCATCACCATGTGCGAAGGCGTCTGGCCGGCGAGTTGAATGATCCACTCGCCCAGATCCGTTTCCTGAACGTCGATTCCGGCTTTTTGCAGATACTTATTGAGGTGAATCTCCTCGGTCGCCATCGACTTGGATTTAACGATGCTCTTTACGCCATTTTTCTGCGCAAGGTTCAGAATGTAATCCTTCACTGCCTGGGGATCGTTAGTCCTGAAAACCTTGGTGCCTCGAGCTTCGGCGGCCTTGGTAAACTGATCCGCCAGTTCATCAAAATGAGAAGCAGCAGACGACTTCACAGCGGCGATTTCATGGCGCAACGCTTCGAAATCAATGCCTTCGTACGCCTTCGCGCGTCCTGCGCGGTAGGCTACAGAGAAGTTTCCCAGCGCTCCGGACAAATTTGGATTGGCTAGCGCATCGAGTATGGATTGCTTGAATTCCTGTTTCATGCCGCTACCTCCAGATCGTCTACCATCACGATGATCAGCCGCTCGGGGCCGTGTACGCCGATGGTCAGCACACGTTCAATGTCCGCGGTGCGGCTAGGTCCGGTAATGAAAGCAATATAAGACGACTTGCGGGGATCAACCCGACTCAGCACAGCGGGGAGGTCAGGCAGCAGGCCTGCGGTCGAAACCACCGCAATGTGCAACAGCGGAAGCGTTGATACCAAGCGAGTGTCCACTGCGTCAGCACCTTGTACAAGCGTGCCGGTGTTGGCCAGCGCCCATTCCGGTTGGCTGATGCCAACCTTTGCGTCAGCTGCCAGGTCGCGGGTTACCGTAAAGGTCAGGCCCGGAACTGCAGCTTCCAATTTCTGCGCGTCGGCTTTGCCGATCATCGGGCACGCAGCCCAAACTGCGCCGCAGTGAGGCTTGTCTTCAACACCTTCTTTAAGCAACAGGTTGACGATAAGTTCCAGCGCCTGTTCCTTGGTTGAAACTCTTTCCACCTGCGCGCTGACGGCTTCAGCCCGCATCTTAAAAGACTCAAAGATCGCCGAAGACTCTAGGACTGTGCTCATAAGAACCTCATATCGGTAGACGGCTTAAGCCATCTGCCGGACTACATGCGCACTGCATCGCAGTCTCCCCTTGCGGGAAGACTGCGACCAACACACTGTTTTACTTAGTGCACCAGCAATTGCGTAAACGGATAGACGTAGGCAATCAGGAAAATGAACACGCCGACTAACCCAGCCAGGGCCAGGGAGTGCCAGAACACGAACTTCAGAATGTCACCCTCATGCCCGTACCACTGTGTAGCCGTTGAAGCCACCACGATGCTCTGAGCGTCAATCATCTTGCCCATGACACCGCCGCAACTGTTAGCCGCCGACATCAGCACAGGAGAGACGCCAATCTGTTGCGCGGTGATCTTCTGCAAGCTGCCGAAGAGCACGTTAGAGGACGTGTCCGAACCGGTAACCGCCACGCCCAACCAGCCCAGCAGCGTGCCGAAGAACGGATAGAAATGTCCGCTTCGCGCAAACGCAAGGCCCATCGTCGCATCCAGTCCGGAGTAGCGCGTCAACATTCCTATCGCCATCATCGATGCGATTGTCAGCAACGAGAAGCGTACCTTTACGATCGTTTTCAGGAAGATCGAGAATATCTTTCCGAGGCTCTGCCCCATGATCAATCCCGAAATGATGGCCGCCAGCAGAATTCCAGTTCCAGTCGCGCTCACCCAGTTCAGGCCGAATACCGCTGGTTCTTTTGTCGGCTTTGGCACAACGGGCGCAACACGTTCGACGGCGTTATGCAAAAGCACGACCTTGAATTGGGGATTAGTGATTTCGCTCGGCTTAGTTTGCCAGCTTGCGGTGGATGTAAACACCTTCTCGGGCGTATTCATCCAAATCTTGCCGGTTTGTGTGCCCCAGATGAACACGATCACGCTGAGGATGATCCAGGGAACCCAAGCCGAGGTGATTTCCTTCCGCGTATAGGTTTGCTTCACGTCGCCGCGTGCGATTCCAGCTTGTTCCTCTTCCTCTTGACCCTCGAACTTCCATATAGTCTTTGGTTTCCAGACCAGCAGGAAGGCAGTCAAACAGAACATGGAGACGACAGCGGCCACAATGTTAACAACCCAGGGGCCGTGCATGTAGGAAACAAGCAATTGCGGGACCGCGAAGCTTACTGCTGCGACGAGGATCGCGGGCCAGACTTCCAGCATCTTCTTGAAGCCGACAAACGCCCAGATCAGCCAGAACGGAACCAATATACAGAATGGCGTCAGGATGATGCCTGCCATCGCCGATAGGCTTTGCTCGCTGAAGCCAGTGACCTTTGCAAGTGCGATGATCGGGGTACCTAACGCGCCGAAGGCAACTGGCGCGGTGTTGGCGATCAGTGACAGGCCTGAGGCTTGAAGCGGCTTGAATCCAAGTCCAATCAGCAACGCCGCAGTTACAGCCACTGGAGTTCCGAAGCCGGCAGCGCCTTCAAAGAACGCTCCAAAGCAGAAGGCGATCAGCAGCAGTTGCAGGCGGCGATCCGTGGTGATGCCGGTAAGGCTGTGCTGCAGTACCGTGAAGCGGCCTGACTCAACCGTCAACTGGTACATGAAAATCACGTTCAGCACGATCCAACCGATTGGAAACAGGCCATAGCCAATACCGTACACGGCCGTGGCACCCGCCAACCGCGCGGGCATATGGAATCCCCAAACTGCCACAAGCAGCGCGGATAGCAAGCCAGCCAACGCCGCATAGTGCGCTTTAACGTGGCCAAAAGCCAGCACTCCAAGCAGCACTCCAATCGGAATCGCGGCAACCAGCGTTGACGTGACCCAGTTTCCAAGTGGATCGTAGGTTTGTTGCCAGGGTGCGGACAGAGCCGGCAACTTTAAAATGACGATTGAGGCGATCACGCCAATAGCAACTACGAGCGCTGACACAACGTAGTTGGGTGCAGGCTGAGGTTGTGAAGGGGTAGGGGCTTTCTTCTCAGATGTGGAAACGGTCGAGGAGCTCAAATCAAACCTCCGTGTCGCAAGCCAGTGGGATCGGACCGACCAGTCTTGGCCCTTTTTCCCGCGCGCTGGACTGACATATTGGCACGCACTCAATTGGCTGTCGAGTGGGAAAACAATACTACATGTCAGCTTGTCAGACAAGATGAAAATATGTATCGTTGACCAAATATTTCTTTTTACCTATGCTGACTGCTGAAGCCGATGATTTCTAAGCTGTTAGATGGACTAGACCCGCTGCCCAGGGCCACTTTGAGCGAACAAGTGGCAAAGCGCCTAGCCTCCCGAATTACTGCGGGAGAGTGGCAGCCCGGCGAGAAACTTCCCTCAGAAGCGGAGCTCTGCAAGGCCTTTAGCGTGGGTCGTTCAAGCCTTCGCGAGGCCCTCACTTCGTTGGCCTTCATCGGATTGATCCGCGTGCGTGCGGGTGGCGGAAGTTACGTCGCCGAGCAGCCATCGGCTTATTTCACCAGTTCCTGGCTAAAGGATGGAGTTCTCACCAGCGAGAAAGCGCTACGCGAGTTCGTTGAAGCTCGCATGATTCTTGAGAGCGAACTTGCCGGCTTGTGCGCCGAACGAATTACTCCCGGGGAATTGTACGAGATGGAACTGCTGGTGGAGCAGATGAAGGTCTCGGTCCACGACTCTGCCGAATTCTCAAAGCTCGACTTGTCGTTTCACCTTGCCATGGGAATTGCCGCAAAGAACGACGTTCTCAACAGCATTCTTGCGGGCGTTCGTGAGAAGACAATGGAATTGATCACCAAAAGCTTGCTCCTTAATGAAGGTATGGAAACCGCCCTCCGCGGTCACATCAGGATCCTCGAAACCCTGCGGCAGCACAGTCCCGCGAAAGCCCGGGAAGCGATGCACAATCATCTGCAGTCCTTCCAGCGCGGATACAATGTCCTCTTCGAAGAGCGCTCGCGAACCAGCAAGGTTTAAGATCGAAAACGCCACAATGTGTCACCCTGAAGTGAAGGACCCCAGCGCAGCCCAAAGCTTCGGTGTGGTCCCAAGCATTTCCTCTCGCAATCGATTTTCACCGGTCTCCCAAAGGTTGTGCTTTGATTTCCCTTGAATCCCTTCCATGCTTGCTTCCACTTGGCGGGCGATGCTTTGCAGGAATTATGATCGCCGTGCATTTGCGAGATTAGTCAGAAAAGATTACAGGATTTCCGTTTGCTTCCCCATCCAGACCCTGTTTTAGGGTTCAAGGTTTCACCAGCCTTGCTCCTGCTTTTGCTTTTAGCTTTGAAACCTCACTCCTCCCCCAGTACAATTGCTCTCCAGATCGGATTTTGTTAATGACAGCGAAACCTCTTACGTTTCAGGAACTCATCCTCAAACTGCAGGACTTCTGGGCCAGCCAGGGCTGTGTATTGCAACAGCCTCTTGATGTTGAAGTCGGCGCTGGGACCATGTCGCCGGAGACTTTTCTCCGCGTCCTCGGGCCCAAGCCTTACCGTGTAGCTTATGTGCAGCCTTCGCGACGTCCCGCCGACGGCCGTTATGGCGAGAATCCCAACCGCCTTTACAAGCACACTCAATTTCAGGTCATCCTCAAGGCTCCGCCGGAGAACGTGCAGGAGCTTTACCTTGAATCGCTCAAGGCGATCGGCATCGATCTCGCACGCCACGACATCAAGTTTGAAGAAGATAACTGGGAAGCTCCCACCCTTGCAGCCTGGGGCGTCGGCTGGCAGGTCATGCTTGACGGCCTGGAGATTACCCAATTCACTTATTTCCAGCAGTGCGGCGGCATCGACCTTGATCCCATGTGCGCCGAGCTTACCTACGGTCTTGAGCGCATCGCTGCATTCCTGCAAGACGTCGATTCCATCTATGACATCGTCTGGGTTCACGGTCCTCACGGCGATGTGACCTATGGCGATATCCGGCTTCCTGACGAGGAACAGTTTTCCGTTTACAACTTTGAGAAGGCAGACGTAGACAAACTCTGGCTGCACCTCAACGCCTATGAAGCAGAGTGCCAGGCCCTCGTGAGTGAATACGCCGCTGCGACGGCAGTGCCCAAGAAGAAGAAAGATGCAACAACCAGCGAGTCCACGGTGGCAAAGTTCACTCCCGAGGAGCGCCGCCGTTTTCCGCTGCTCCCGGCCTATGACCTCTGCCTCAAATGCTCGCATATTTTCAACCTGCTTGATGCCCGGGGAGCCATCAGCGTTACGGAACGGGTCGGAGTCATCCAGCGCGTGCGCAACCTTGCCGTTGGCGTTGCCCGAGCATGGGCTGATCAGCAATCGGAGCGGCAGGCGACCGCAACCGCTGCTCGCGTTTGATTGGAGCTGGATTACGTTGATGTTTTTGTTTCTTGAGGTGTCACCCTGAACGAAGTGAAAGGCTCCAGCGTCGCCCAGACTTCCGTGCGGCTTGGGCTTTTCAACCGGGAATCGGCGTTTGCACTGTGCTACTTGCAATTTAACGACGCGGCTTATACCGGCAGCAAGCAATTGGCCTCAAAATAGATGGAACAATAATAAGGAAGCGTTCGACCTCATGTCAGATTTCTTGTTAGAGATCGGTACCGAAGAAATTCCCGCGCGCATGATCGCCTCGGCTACCGACGAGTTGCAGCGCCGCATCGCGAGCCTTGTCACCCGCGAGCGTCTTTCCTCCTGCGCAACGGCCCCCGTATCGGAAGCATATGCATCGCCGCGCCGCATTGCGGTGGTTGTTCATGGACTTGATCAATCGCAGCCTGACGTTGCCGAACAGATCCTCGGCCCGGCAACGGCCCATGCTTATAAGGATGGACAGCCTACCCAGTCCGCCATCGCTTTTGCCAAAAGAGCCGGAGTCTCGCTCGAACAACTCACCATTACCACCACTCCCAAGGGCGATTACCTCACGGCCAACGTGGTAAAAAAGGGCAAGCCCGTCCTTCGCCTGTTGACCGAACTTGTGCCCAAGGAAATTGCGGCTCTCTACTGGGCCAAGAATATGTACTGGCGTCCTGGCAAGCCCGAGCGTTTTGTGCGTCCCATTCGATGGCTGGTTGCACTGCTGGATGGCGATATTGTTCCCTTGGAATTCGGTGGCATCACTGCAGGACGAACCTCGCGCGGACATCGGCTTTTGTCGTCGGCTCCGGTCGAGCTTACTTCGCCCGCCGACTACGCCGAAAAGCTTCGGGCTGCCAATGTGCTGCCCAGCTACGCCGAGCGCGAACACACGATTCGCAAAGCTCTCGACAAGGCCGTCCGACAGAAACCCGGCGCGCGCTGGCGTGAAGACAAGGAGTTGCTGGATACGGTTGTTAATCTCACGGAAGCGCCTTCGGTTATTCTCGGAAACTTTGACAGCGAATTCCTCGCGCTCCCCGAAGAAGTGCTGGTGACCGTGATGCGGGACCACCAGAAGTACTTCGCGGTGGAAGATGCTGGCGGCAAACTCGCGCCGCACTTTCTTGCCGTGCTCAATACCGTAACGGATGCCGAAGGCGAAGCCACAGTGCGCCACGGCAATGAACGCGTGCTCCGCGCCCGCTTCAACGATGCCCGCTTCTTCTGGAACACCGACCAAAAGCTCACGCTCAAGGATCGCGTGGCCATGCTCAAGTCAGTCACCTTCCAGAAGGAACTTGGGAGCTACTTTGACAAGGCTACCCGCACCCAGCATCTTGGCAGTCAGCTCTCGTCCATGGTTACCGATTTTTATCCGGCACATCGCCAGGGTGTGGTTTACAAGGCCGCGCTCATGGCCAAATGCGATCTCACCACCGAACTGGTGAAGGAGTTTACCGAACTTCAGGGTGTCATTGGCGGCCTCTACCTCGTCCACCAGGCCGAACGGATGGACCTGCCTGAAGGCTCGGCCAAAGCGATCGGCGAGGCAATCTATGATCAGTACAAGCCAGTCTCGATGGAGGATGAGGTTCCGCGCTCGCTCGAAGGCGCGGTGCTCGCCATCGCTGACAAGGCTGACACCATTGCCGGAATGTTTGCCATCGGCATGATTCCTTCCGGCTCGAAAGACCCGTTTGCGTTGCGCCGGGCAGCTAACGGCATCGTTCGAACTCTCGTCGAGCACAAGATTCCTCTCGGCCTTAGCCACCTTATGGCCGAAGCGCTGCGCCAGTACAAAGGCACTGAAGCTGAGTCCCGCTTTACGGCCGTTGCCCAATATGAGCAGAACGTCGCGGCCTTTTTCCGAGAACGTCTTGAATTCTATCTGCGGGATATCCGTGGTTTTGCCTACGATGTCACGAATGCCGTGCTTGCTGCCGGTGCTGACAACGTAGTGGACGCGCTTGCCCGCGCCCAAGCCGTTGCCAAGGTGCGCGGCACTGAAGATTTCGATGCGATCTCTGCCTCCGTCAAGCGCATCAAGAACATCCTCCGGCAGGCTACTGAAGCAGGGAAATGGACCCCAGGGTCTGTGTCCGGAGGGCCGACCGTTGCCCCCTACCCGCTCGCCCCAGCGCCTGGGGCGGAGAACAATGTTGCGCAACACTCGGCGGAAAACGACGCCGAGCGCATCCTGGCAGAGCACACTGCGGAGCTTGCTTCCAGCACTGTCCAGCTCTGCCGTGAAAAGCACTACGATGAAGCTCTCGCCGCGCTTGCGACAATTCGCCGCCCGCTTGACGAGTTTTTTGATAAGGTAATGGTCATGGTTGATGATGAGGCGGTCCGAAGTTCTCGTCTTTATTTGCTTGAGACGGTAGCTTCCACCTTCCAATCCATCGCCGACTTCAGTGAAGTTGTTACCGAAAGAAAGGCTTCCTGAGGGAGCCTTTTTTCCTGTGGCAGAGTTGATCTTTTTATTCGTAATGATAAGCAGCCTTGTTCCGGCTGCGAGCAAAAATGAGTATTTAATTTCTTTAACACCAAGAGAGTGAGACTATGGCTACTCCTACAATCAGTGCAGTCAAGTATGTTTACTCCTTCGGCGGCGGCAAGGCCGAGGGTAACGGCAAGATGAAGGACACCCTTGGTGGTAAGGGCGCCGGTCTTGCTGAGATGACCAACGCAGGTCTTCCCGTCCCCCCGGGATTCACCATTCAGACCGAAGCCTGCCGCGAGTTCATGCGCGGTAACGTAAGCCCCAACCTTGACAAGGAAATGAACGCCGCCCTTGCGCAGCTTGAAGCTTTGCAAGGCCAGAAGCTCGGCGCTGGCGACAATCCGCTGCTCGTCTCCGTCCGCTCCGGCGCAAAGTTCTCCATGCCCGGCATGATGGACACGATTTTGAATCTGGGCCTCAACGATCAGAGCGTTAAGGCTCTGGCCGCGCTCACTCAGAACCCGCGCTTCGCCTATGACTCCTACCGGCGTCTGATTCAGATGTTCGGCAGCGTAGTTCTCGAGATCGAGAAGAAGCATTTTGAGGAAGTATTCGATAACAAAAAGAAGCAGAAGAAGGCCAAGCTCGATACCGATCTTAACGCCGCTGCTTTGCAGGAAGTCATCGAAGAGTACAAGAAAGTCGTCAAGAAGTTTGCCAAAATCGACTTTCCGCAGGATGCTCACGAGCAGTTGGTCATGGCTCGCGATGCCGTTTTCCAATCCTGGCAGAATGATCGCGCCAAGCACTATCGCCGCATGAACAACATCGACGACATGCTTGGAACCGCCGTTAACGTGCAGGCCATGGTGTTCGGCAACCTCGGCGAGACCTCAGGCACCGGCGTCGGATTCACTCGCAATCCAGCAAACGGCGACAAGGAATTCTACGGCGAGTTCCTGCTCAACGCACAGGGCGAAGATGTAGTCTCCGGCGTTCGTACTCCCCGGCACATCACCGAACTCAAAGAGATCATGCCCGAGGTTTACAACGAACTTCGCGACATCACCAACCGCATGGAACAGCACTACCATGACATTCAGGACTTCGAGTTCACCATTCAAGACAACAAGCTCTACATGCTACAGACCCGCAATGGCAAGCGCACCGGTCTGGCCGCTGTAAAGATTGCAATCGACATGGTTGAAGAAGGTCTCATCACCACGGAAGAGGCTGTTTTCCGCGTTGAACCCAACCAGTTATATGACTTCCTCGTCCCCCGCCTTGATGAGAAGAGCGGCAAAGCCGAACTCCTCACCACCGGCCTGCCTGCTTCACCGGGCGCCTGCGTCGGACAGATCGTGTTCACCGCCAAGGAAGCCGTTGAGTACACACACAAGGGCAAGTTCAAGTCCATCGTCCTGGTCCGTGGCGAAACCACTCCGGAAGATATCGCCGGAATGGAAGTCGCAGCTGGCATTCTCACTTCGCGTGGCGGCATGACTTCGCACGCCGCGGTTGTAACCCGTGGCATGGGCAAGTGCTGCGTAGCCGGCGCTGGCGAGTTAGTGGTGGATGAGAAGAAAAAGGAACTACGCGCCAAGGGCAAGGTATTTAAGGAAGGCGACTGGATTTCACTGAATGGAACCACCGGCGCCGTTTTTGCCGGACAGCTGAATACGCTGCCTGCTTCTCCTGACGATCCGGCCCTGGTGAAGTTCATGTCGTGGGCTGACCCGCATCGCCGCCTCAAGGTCCGTGCTAATGCAGATGTTCCTCGCGACGCCAAGGCCGCCATCTCCTTCGGAGCTGAAGGCATCGGCCTGTGCCGCACCGAGCACATGTTCTTCGCCGAAGATCGTCTGCCCTTCATGCGTGCCATGATCATGGCAGGCAATGAGAAGGACCGCCGCCTCGCGCTCAAGAAATTGCTCCCCATGCAGCGCGCCGATTTTGTCGGACTCTTCAAAGCAATGAAGGGTTACCCGGTAACGATCCGCACCCTCGATCCGCCCCTTCACGAATTCCTGCCTAGCCGTGAAGATCTCCTCGTCCAGATCAAAGAGCTCGAACTCACCAAGCCGCGCTCGCCGAAACTCAAGGAACTTCGCGTAATTCTCGCTCGCGTGGAAGAACTGCATGAGACGAACCCCATGCTTGGACACCGTGGCTGCCGTCTCGGAATCACCTACCCGGAGATCACCGAAATGCAGGCGCGCGCCATCATCGAGGCTGCTCTCCAGCTGAAGAAGCAGAAGATTACGGTTGTCCCCGAGATCATGATCCCTCTCACCTCCACCATCAAGGAGATGAAGAATCAGGCCGACATCGTCCGTCGCGTCGCCGAAGAAGTTTTCGCCGAGAAGAAGGATCGCGTCGAATATCTCGTCGGAACCATGATCGAACTTCCCCGCGCCGCTCTGGTCGCCGATAAGATCGCAGAAGAAGCCGAGTTCTTCAGCTTCGGTACGAACGATCTCACGCAGACCACCTTCGGTTTCTCTCGCGATGACATCAACAAGTTCCTTCCCGAGTACATGAAGCGCGGAATCTTCAAGCAGGATCCTTTCGCTTCGCTCGATCAGGAAGGCGTTGGTCAACTTGTACAGATGGCGACCGAACGCGGCCGCAAAACCAATCCCAATCTCAAGGTCGGAATCTGCGGCGAGCACGGCGGCGAACCCGAATCAGTAAAGTTCTGCCACCGCATCGGCCTCAGCTACGTCTCTTGTTCTCCATTCCGTGTCCTCACGGCGCGCCTCGCAGCCGCCCAGGCCGCGCTGGAAGAGAAGGGAAACACCGGCGGCGCCACCAAGTAGGCGTCTCTAATCTGAAATAAACTTCAGGGTGCCCCGTTCAACCATCTTTTGGTTGGGCGGGGCCTTTGACTTTGCAGTTGTTCTTGTTGTTGCAGTTGTTCTTGTTCTTGTTTGTGTAGTCATCCTGAGTGGCAACGAAGGACCCCAGCGCCGCCCAAATCTCAAGCGCCGCTCCAGGTTTTCAAAAAACCGGTCCAGGGATGAAGGTTTTGTGTATCCCCACTCAAGCCGAAAGAAGGCTTGAATGGGCCACCCGAAAACGCAGCACTGGCTCCTGCGAAGGGCATTCACAGGAGCCAGTTGTTCAATCCGCAATCACTGTTCTCTAGCGATCGTAATGTCCGCGATAATGATCCCGAGCGTATCTTCCGTCTCTGTCATAGTGCCTGTAGCCGCGGTCATCTCTCCGATACCGCTCACCACGGCTCCAGTAATAGCCGTCGTGGTAGCCAGAGTACCAGCGGGGCGAAACGTAGTACGGCGAGCCATACGCCGCATAAGGAGCTGGCCGAACCACGACCGCGCCATATGGTGCGACCGGCACTCCGACCTGAACTCCAACATGTACCTCAGCCGCTGCCTTGGGCGGCGACATCAACGTAACCGCTAATACCAATCCCAATAACGCGAGTGCCGATTTCTTCAACATTTCCAGTACCTCCATGCTCTGTTAGTACAAAACCCACCCCAACAAAAAAGTTGCAAGGCACTTGGTAGTTGAAGTCTGCTTCTTATTGCCGTTGTGTCATTCTTTGCCCTTAGCCTTGAAACCCTGAAACCTTGCAACTTTAAAATCTTTCTCTCATACTCACATTGTGTCCTCGACCCCGTTGCTGTCCCGCTCTCCGAACGAGCGCTTCTATCATCCCGAACTCGACGTCCTCCGCTTCTTCGCATTTTTCCTGATCTTTCTTCACCACTCCATGCCGCACGACCCGGTCTTCTACACAAGACTGGGCAGCAGCCCCACGCTCGCATCGTTGCTCGCTGGCCTCGCATCCACGGGAGCCCTGGGTGTCCAACTCTTCTTTCTACTCAGCTCCTATCTCGTCACCGAACTGCTCATACGCGAGCGCGCCAGCCGCGGACACATCGATCTCAAGGCATTCTTCGTCCGTCGCATCCTGCGCATCTGGCCGCTTTACTTCGGCTTCCTGGCCTTCGCGTGGGCTCTGCAGTGGTTGATTCCCGGACAGCACATCGGATGGCGTGCGGGCCTGGCATTTGCGCTCTTCGTCGGAAACTGGTGGGTGGTCTTCGTGGGCTTCCCCTCGTCGATCATCTTTCATCTATGGTTCATTTCCCTGCAGGAGCAGTTTTATCTTTTCTGGCCCGCAACCATGCGCAAACTCTCTGAGCGCGGTCTGCTCATAGTCGCTGTCGCCCTGCTCGTTGTGGCCAACCTCAGTCGCTGGTATCTCGCTGCACACCACACGTGGGAGTCAAGACTCTGGGCCAACACATTTGTCCAACTCGATCCCATCGCGCTTGGAATTATCCTCGCTGTCCTTCTCGCCGGACACGCTCCACGCCTCGCGCCGATGCTGCGCGCCTCTTTATTCATCGGTGGCTTCACGTGCATAGTGCTGGCCGCGAGCTACTTCCGAATCAAGTTCGATCCGCTTACCATGTCACGCGTTCTTCTCGGATACCCCATAGCAGCCCTCGGAGCGCTTGCCCTGGTGCTCGCCAGCCTCCACGGGGAGAATGGGTGGCCCGCATCCACCAGTAGTTGGCGAATGTGGGGTCTGCGTCCCCTCATCTATCTCGGACAAATCTCATACGGGCTCTACGTTCTTCACATCCTCGGTCTCATGATTAGTGACTACACGGTCCAGCATCAGGACTCGAGCCTCGGTCGCTACCTCTTCCGCAACACCGTCGCTTTCTCCATCACCGTGGCACTCGCTTCCATCAGCTTCCGCTGGCTTGAGACGCCCTTCCTCAATCTCAAGCGACGCTTCAGTCGCGTCCTCTCACGCCCCGGTAGCTAGCTCTCAGATCGCTTTGTCCTTATCCTGAGTGAGGTGTCATCCTGAGTGCAACGAAGGACCCCTACGCCGCTCAATCATCAGGCAACGTTTCAAGGGCGCTTCAACCGGCATTCGACTTGAGAGTACTTCCGCTGTGGTCAGCAGAAGTGGGATCGGTATTTGATGTGGCTCCTTTGCCACGCCTTTGACACTCCCCTCACCGCTACTTACTATGTTTTGCATGAAAACTCTACTCCTCCTCGCGCTCAGCACTTCTCTTGTCGCCCAGACGCAAACTTTCTCCACCTCTGCTGGAGACGTGAAGATCACTCCCCTTACTCACGCCAGCGTGCTCGTCCAGGCGGGCGGCAAAACCATCTACATCGATCCCGCCAAGCCCGCGAAACTCGACGGGCTTCCCAAGGCAGACCTCATTCTCATCAGCCATATACACTGGGATCACTTCGACCCGAACTGCATCACAACCCTTAGTCGGCCGGGGACACTCGTGATAGCTCCCGCCTCCGTGGTTGAAAAGTTTCCCTCCGCTAAGCCCATTGCCAACAATCAAACCAAGCAATGGGAGCAGTGGACCATAGAAACCGTCCCTGCTTATAACCTCAAGCGTGGCCCCTCTGCTGGAGAACTTTTCCACCCCAAGGGTCGCGACAACGGATACGTCCTCACCTACGGAGGTAAACGCTTTTACTTCTCCGCAGACACTGAAGGCACTTCCGAAATGCGCGCTCTCAAGAATATCGACGTCGCCTTCGTTTGCATGAACCTCCCTTACACCATGCCACCCGAGGAAGCCGCTGACGCCGTCAAGGCTTTCCATCCCAGGGTCGTCATCCCCTACCACTTCCGGGACTCAAACATGGAGGTCTTTAAGCAGGGGCTGGCAGGTACCGGGATCGAGGTCCGTCTCCTAAATTGGTATCCAAAATAAGTGCGCGGAGTGTTCCATCGAGTGCTAGCTAGCCAGGCCTCGCGATAGTTGTGCCAGAAGAATGCCGGGTCGCCCATATTAGCCCTCTTTTGGCTAATGTGGGATTGCAACCCCTCTCCACCTCGGCATCGGGTTGCTCAGCTGTTGACCTCGTTCTCGCAGGCGTTTGTCCGTATGTGTTCTGTCCGAAGGTGTTTTGTATATTATTTCTGATCCGCAGTTATTCAGGAGCGTAAGTGATGAGCCGGAAACTCGCGTTTCGCAACGTGCTCGCAATGATTCTCAGTGTCTCCATCATGGTCGGAATGTCAGGAACCGCGGCATTTTCACAGCGCACATCTCGCAGCAATCGTGAGACAGCGCTGGCGATGTTGGATGTGGTTGCCGCTGATGTTCGCAAGAATTACTACGACCCGAAGTTGCACGGACTCGATTGGGATGCAAAGGTCCGTCAAGCGAAAGAAGAGATAGAGAAAGCCCCTTCGCTGGAAGTAGCCTACCTGCAGATTGCCGCAGTTCTTGAGGCGCTGAACGACTCGCATACCTACTTCATGTCTCCTGGATTTACGCTGAAGTATGACTACGGCTGGCAGTTTCAGATGGTTGGAAATCGCTGTTACGTCACCCATGTGCGCCCAGGAAGTGATGCCGAAGCCAAGGGAATCAAGCCTGGCGACCAGTTGTTGACTCTCAACGGATTCAGCCTTACCCGCGAATCCTTGTGGAAGATGGAGTACGTTCTTGAGGCACTGTCGCCTATGCGTGTTTTGCCAATTGAGGTTCTGAGTCCTCCGCGAAAGGTGCTCCAGGTCGATATCAGGGCTCGCGTGCGGCAAACCAAGGTAATCAGGGATATGGACGACATGGTTGGAAGAGATAAGTGGCGCCTGCGGTTGGATGCCGAAGAAGCGGCACGTATGGCCCGCGTCAAGTACGCAGAGTTGGGTCCTGAATTGATGGTCGTGAAGATTCCGGAGTTCGGTCAGCCAGAGCTGGAAATAGAAGGAATGATTGACAGGGCGCGTAAGCATAAGGCTCTCATCGTGGACCTGCGAGGGAATCCGGGTGGTGCAGAAGAGAGTCTCAAGCACTGGCTCGGAGGTTTATTCTCAACCGACGTCAAGATCGCCGACAGAAAGGATCGGACCAAAACGACCATCGTAACGGCCAAAAGCGATCGTCATCATGTGTTCTCCGGAAAGCTGATTGTGCTGGTCGACAGCCGCTCCGCTTCGGCTGCCGAGTTGTTCGCCCGCGTGGTGCAAATCGAAAAGCGGGGAACTGTCCTGGGCGACCATACATCCGGCGCCACCATGGAAGCCAGGTTCCTTTACCACACAACGGGACAGAACCCGTCGTATGACTTTGGGGCCATGGTTACCCATGCCGAACTCGTAATGGTCGACGGAAAGAGCCTGGAACATCTTGGCGTGACACCCGATGAAACACTCCTCCCGCTTGCAACGGACATAGCAAATGGAAGTGATCCTGTGATGGCGCATGCGGCGGCCATGGCAGGGGCAAAATTGGATCCGGCAAGCGCGGGCAAGCTTTTCCCGTTCGAGTGGCCGAGAGAGGTTGGATTCTAAATCACAATTTGCAACGAGCCAGCAGGGTGCTGGCTCCGCTGGAGCTACGCGGTCTTACTGCACTTGTTGCAGACGCGCAATCAGCTTTTGAGCGAGGTTTTCCTCACTCTCAGACCACAGTACGCGCCCCGTTGTATTACAGTTGCGTTCTACCCGATGGGTGAATTCGATCAGCGCCGCGACATTGGCTTTCACCCGCAGAGCATCGTCGGCATTCAGATCCAAGCCTTCATGCAGAAACGGAAAGTCCAGCCCGAAATCGATCAGGATGTGCCCGCTATCCGCGAACGCGCCTGCATCGAATTCCAGCCCTTGCGCGGTAAAGATCACCTTTTCCGGACGCAGTACCCACTCCTTGGTTTCCGCATCGAGCATCCACAAATCCCAATATGCTTCCAGGCTCAGGGCAAAATCAGTCTGGGCATATTCCGCCAGCGCTACCGCTGCTTCCTCGCCTGTAACACCGGGTGAAAAACTTTCTTCGAACAACGTTGGTTCGGCCCAGTCCACTGGTTGCACTGAGGCGTATTGCACCCCGCTACGGCTCTCGGAAAAAGGAAAGTGCTGCAGTACTTCTACCAATCGGGACAGCATCAATTCCGCATCAAAGCCCGGAAACCAGAGACTGAGGTTCAATGTATCTGCCATGCTAAAGACTCTCCTCAGCGACGCCGCCCATTGGCGCCGCGGCGTGAACTGCATCTACCGCCGCTTCTCATGCTAACGTACCGAGCCAGTTGACGCGAGTGCCGCGCGTCGCTGCACGTTATGGTATTTCCACAGTCAGAGCCTTCGCGTCTTTGACACACTGCGTCACGATTGCTAGTATGAACTTGGCCGTAAAACCCTGCCTAGCTGCGTCCCCGTCGTCTAGCCCGGCCTAGGACACCGCCCTTTCACGGCGATAACGCGGGTTCGAATCCCGCCGGGGACGCCAAGAAAACAAAAGACTTACAGGTTTTCTTCCAAACGCATCAGGGTCCAAAAAGGTCCAAGTCCAGGGCCAAGCCCTTTTCACTCCCCAGCCGCGGGCTTCAACACCATCCGAACCAGCTTGGTTTGTGCCGCTCTTTTCTGCGGACTGACGGCCTGCATGTAAATATCGGTCGTCACTTTCATGCTCGCGTGCCGCAGCAGTTCCTGCACAACCTTGGTGTTCTCCCCGTTGGCATTCAGCAGCGTTCCGAAGGTGTGCCGGAAGGTGTGGAACGAGACGCGCTTGTTGATGCCGGCGCGCTTCACCGCTGGCCGTCCGTACTCCCGCCACAATGTCGAAGGCCAGTACGGCTGCTTGCCCTTCTTGTGTGGCGAGGCAAAGACCCAGTCGGGCTCCTTGGAATATGGCGTGATATTCCGCCACGCCCAGAGACCTTCCGCAAGCTGCGCATCCAGAGGAACGTCTTTCTGCGAAGCTTCGGTCTTCGGCAATCCCTCGACCATGAACACCACCGAGCGGCGGACGTGCAGGATCAATTTCTCGAAGTCCACGTCCTCCCACCGCAGGCCGATCAACTCGCCGCGGCGCAGACCAGTAAACGCGTCCAGTTCGACCATGGCGCGGAGCGGATTGGACAATTCGTTCAGAATTGCCATGATCTCCTCTCCGGTCAAAACGTCTGGAACGTGCTCCCGCTTTGCGCTCTGGCGAACGCTGGTGATTGGGTTTTTGTCGGCCCACTCCCAGCGGATCGCGTGCGAATAGATGGCGCTCATCAGGTTCCTGATTTTGGCTTTGCTGCCGCGCGCCAACGGAATCTCGCTCTTCGGAAAGCAGAGCGTACGCAGCCACTTCTCCACGTCCACCGCCTTGATTTCCATCAGACGATGGGAGCTCCAGCGAGGGAGAATATACCTCTTCAGATATCCCTCGTAGGTGAGTTGTGTCGCGTAGGACTTGCGGTTCTCGTCCGTGCAGCCCGGCTCCGGCTTGGTTTTGTTGAACACGTCCGGCATTTCCTGCTGCCGGTAGTGGTTGACCAGCGCCTCGAATCCCACCTGCTTCATGGTCTGTCGAGGTGATGAGTGGTTGATATCCAGGCGAAGCCCATCGGCCGCTGCCTGCGCAGCCGCTTCGCTGGGGTACTCCTCCAGGGTTCCGATGACAATCTTCTTCCGACACACCTTGCCGTCGGGTTGCACTTCTCTCCATCGGAACTCCCAAACTTGCGCCCCACGTTTCCGGGTCGCCAATTGCAAACTTCCTCGTTGGTAACTTTTCCGCCTCATAGATCTCCTTTGGGAACTTCTGAGGCGGCATGAATGGCTGAATGCAGATTAGCCCAGGCTATTTCGCCTGTCCACAGCCGCCCCCGAGCAGAGTTCGAGGCTGGCTCAGCTTGCCATCTTTTCTCGCAGGAAGTCGTCGAGCGCGGAAACACGGAAGCGCCAGAGCTTGCCGATCTGGACACCGACAATTCTCTTCTGGCGTGCCAGGCGCTGCAGAGTCTTGGGATGGATCTTGAGCAGGGACGCGGCTTCATCGCTGTCGAGCAAGCGCTCGAATTCGAGCACCTTCGGAGCGGGAACAACGGCATTGCGATTCACTGTGGACATGGCAGACTCCTTCATGCGGAGCCTGTGAATGCCGATTTACGACTTGGGCTGCGGAAGGACAACCTCCCGCTTCTCAGCGCTCCGGGCTATCGACTGTGGGGCCAGTCGTATCGGCCTGTCTAATGAAAAGCGTGCCGAGCATTATGCATCAATGGAATAACGGGGGATCTAGACTGACAATGCAGCGGGAGGTCGCTTCGAGCGGGGTGAGTAGCACAGCAAAGCTTGCCACTATTCTTCCTTAAACTTGAAGTCACCGAAGGCGGCCACCTCACGCCGCTGCCGAACCGAGGGAGACTCCTCGGACCTTTCCGCATTCCTCGGAGATACTTCATGGCGACTATCGCAAACACATTCAACAGGCTAAACCCTTGACGATGCACTCTCGACTGGTAGATTCTCGTATGATCGATAATCTTAAGCCAAAATGTTGATGATTTTGAGGAGTACGGCACCTTAGGCGTTCAATCCTGATCCGTTTGGAAAGCGCGATGCTAACTCTCACAGTCGTTGGAATTCTAATCGCTGCTTGCAGCGGGTGGTATCAGTATCGGAGCTACCGAATAGCATGCGGCACGAACGTCGGCACCGCTCAGCTTCCTGCCCCAGCACAGCTAACAATTCGAAGTAATATTCCTCCGCTAGCGGGCACCTTTCTTGGTAGGGACATTGACGAAAAACGTGTAGCTGCCAAGATTGACGGTCGCTGGCCGATCGCATTGATAGAAGGAATCGGAGGCGTAGGGAAAACCGCTCTCGCGATATCGGTTGGCGTATTCACTGTTCGATAAATTGGCTTTCTTCTTGAATGAATATCTCCAGCTTGGGATCAAAGAGCGGGACGTCTATTTCAGAACCCTTTGGTATCAGCACCGAAGCGCGAAGCCCTTTCCACTTAGATCGGTGTTTGTGAACTTGGACAACTTGCCTTTCCGTGGCCTTTTCTGGCTGGCGAAGGACCTATTTGACGAACAATCTAGTGACGTCATTGAGCCGGAAGCGAGAGACTTCTATGTGATTCGCAATCGCTTAGAACACAGCTGCCTCAGGGTTTACGAAGATTTCGCAGTTGGCCTGCCGCCTGATCTGGAGATTTTCTCGAACCGTCTCGCATACTCCATCACTCGTGGCGAATTGAACTCCAAGACATTGAAGCTGTTCAAGCTGGTGCGAGCAGCCATGATTTACGTATTTCTCGGGATGCATCGCGAAGAGACGCGAAGCCACGATGATAAGGCGCCCGCGTTTCCAATGTTGATAACCACCCTGCAAGACGGTTGGAAACGGTAGCAATTGCGCTCTGCCCAGCGTGTGAGCCGGTTCTGGGGTTCTCGAAGAGCTCAGCAGGCCATCGGTAGGCGCGCCTGCTGTGGCGGGCGGCCCAAGAGCTTCCGGCCCGCAGCCCGCACGAACTCGCTCACGAGGCGAGATTTGTTTTCGGCACTCGTTGCCAACCTCGTTTGAATTCGGATTCGTTCGTCGGCGAGCGGGCGCATGGTCACGCCGTCACGTGCGATTTCCCAGGCGCAGTTGTGCGTCATAAACGCCACGCCGCTACGCGCTTGGATCAGAACAAAGGCCTCCTCCGGCGTCATAACGTAATGCACCTCGGGCACCTTGATGCCGCTTTCGGAGCTTGCACTCTGGATCATCTCGTGCAGGTGGGGATTCACATGAGGCGCCGGCAATATCCACTCCGCCTCGGCGAGGTGCTGGAGGCGAAGCTCGGAGTGCTTGCATATCGGGCTGTCTCGCAACAGAGCAATATAGAGCGGCGACTCAGCCACCAGTAGCAGATTGAGCTTCGGTGTGTCCGGAACTGCCGTGACCAGCGCCATATCGAGCTTGCCAAGCTCGACCTGGTGGGCCAGCTCATGAGAGTAATTGCTCCAGTGCTTGAGCTTCAGACCAGGGAAGAGTGGAAGCTGAATCGACAGCAGAGCTTTCAAAAGATACGGGTCGGCGTAGGCTGACTTCCCGAGATTCAGAACCTCGTCTGCACCACGGGAAGCCGCGGCGGCATTTACTATTGCGCGCTCGGCATGAAGCAGGGCGTGTTTCGCCTCTTGGACGAAACGGCGGCCTGCCTCGGTTAACTCCACCAGTTGGTGCGTGCGCACGAAGAGGCGCAGTCCGACCCCGCTCTCCAGTTCCACAATTCGCTTGCTCAGGGTGGATTGATCGATACGCAGTCGTACGGCGGCTCTGGAGAAGTTCAACTCTTCGGCCAAAGCGATTGCGGCCTTAAGTAGGCGAATTTCCGGTACATCCATCCAAATCCTCCAGGATTGACAAGAACGGGACACAGTCACACCCGCTCCGCGTTCTGGGGGAGGAACGCTGAGTTTTGCTTACGATGCCTGAACGTGGAACTCTGGTTGCATCGCCCATAGGGCATCTCTTATTCCAGTTCCGTATCACTCGCTGCACATGTGAGGCGGATGCGACACGGACAGACCTTTGATCCGGTAGTCAGGCGCACAGCGATCCCTCTCTATCGACTGAATAAGCTAAATATAGTACAACATAAAAAGCTAATAATGGTACGGCGTAATAAGCTAAAATCGGCGCGGCACGAAAAGCTAACAAAAGGAACCCGATATGGCCACTCCTCAAGAAAAGCTCGCCCAGTCTCTTGAAATCCTGCACAAGTTCCAGGCCTCAGACGGTGCAGCGGCGATCCGCGCAAGGGAGCTACCTCGGACCCATCGGGAGCGCCTCCTGGCCAACGGCTTCTTGGTCGAGGTCATCAAGGGCTGGTACATCCCAACCCGCCCGGACCAGGTGAAGGGCGAAAGCACGGCGTGGTATGCGTCGTTCTGGCGCTTCTGCGCCGCCTACCTGTCAGAACGTTTCGGCAACGGATGGTGTCTCTCGCCGGAGCAGTCGCTTTCGCTCCTAGCGGGCAACTGGACCGTGCCCCGGCAACTCGTAGTGAGAGCGCCCAGAGCCCGCAACAAGGTCACAGGCCTGCCGCACGGCACATCCCTGCTAGACCTGCGCGCAACGCCGCCAGCGGCAGCAGATGTGGAAGAAAAGGAAGGACTGCGCCTGTTCGCAGCAGAAGCCGCCCTGATCGCCTGCTCTCCAAACTACTATTTGAATAGTTCGACCGATCTCCGCGCAGTGCTGCTCACGATCCGCGACGCATCCGGCGTACTCGCCCGCCTGCTGGAGGGCGGGCACACCGTGATTGCCGGACGGCTGGCCGGCGCCTTTCGCAATATCGGCCGCGCGCGCATCGCGGATGACATTGTCAGTGCAATGTCTGCGGCGGGATACGCGGTGCGCGAGAACGATCCCTTCACGGACAAGCCGTCGCTGAACTTCGGCGCGGCGCGCGAAACATCTCCGTACGTCAACCGCATTCGGCTGATGTGGCAGAAGATGCGAGGGACTGTAATTGCAAGTTTTCCGAAAGCGCCAGGGCTGCCGCGAAACGCCCGCGCCTACCTGAAGCGAGTGAATGAGGCCTATGTCACTGACGCCTACCACTCGCTGTCCATCGAAGGCTATCGCGTGACGCCGGAACTGATCGAGCGCGTGCGCACTGGTAGCTGGAATCCCGAAACGAATGCAAGTGACCGTGAGAAGCGCGACGCCATGGCGGCGCGCGGCTACTGGCAGGCTTACCAGGCGGTGCAGAAGAGCCTGGGAAGGGTTCTGCAGGGCGAGAATCCCGGCCTCGTTGCCGACGAGGATCACGGTACGTGGTACAGAGAGCTATTCGCGCCGAGCGTTGCGGTGGGCCTGTTGAAGCCCTCCGATCTCGCCGGATACCGCAACGGCCAGGTGTTCATCCGCAAGTCGATGCATGTGCCGCTGAACAAAGATGCGGTGAGAGACGCGATGCCGGCGTTCTTCGATCTGCTGCGAGAAGAGACAGAGCCATCGGTGCGAGTGGCGCTTGGGCATTTCATGTTTGTCTACATCCACCCGTACATGGATGGCAACGGCCGCACGGCACGCTTCCTGATGAATGTGATGATGGCGGCTGGAGGATATCCCTGGACCGTCATACCGGTCGGCGCCCGCGATGGCTATGTGGAGGCGCTCGAACAGGCCAGTGTGGAAGAAGACATCAGGCCGTTTGCGGATTTCTTGGCCAGGCTTGTGACGAGTAGCTTGGCTGGCGAACCGTTGCCGGCAGTGCCAAAGGCATAGTTTTCGCTCGGCTCAACTGCGCGGATCGCGCTTCGCGACCGTTGTTGTTGGAGCCTTGCAAACGCGCTGATAGCGGACTGGCTTATTTTTGAATGTGGTGGATAACGAAAACAGCGCCTAGTTCCGTCGTGCCCGCCGAGAAAACAATCACGGATTGACTGGCCAAACATCCCATGTAAGGTCTTGGGTGATCGAAGGCTTTGGGTGCGCAGCCCGAAGTTCCGCGAGGGTCGGAAAGTCGGAGACAACCGGCGGATACGCGCGTTTGTAAGCTGCGAGAGCTTCCTGAATAACATGTGCGGGCTCCGCCAGGCTGATATTGGTATTTAGCGTGTAAGTGAGACTTACGGATTCCGACTGTGCAACACGAGGTTCGATCACACCCCCAAACATCATACCCACGACCTCGGAAGTAGCAACGGAGAAGATCGGCGACCCACTGGAACCGCCTTGTTGCATGATGTCGATCGTGAAACCATGGGGATGTTGCGTCGGAAAAGGAAGCACACTGCTCACTATGCCACGGCGAATGAATGGACATACCTGATTCAGCTTGCCTAAGGCAGTCAACGGCGCAGTGCCGAGTGGATATCCGATGGTGGCAATCTCCATCCCTGCATCTACGTAGAAGTCGGCAGTTGCAAGTTTGAGAAATGGTGTTTCCCGAACCTTGAGTTGGACAAACGCAACGTCCGGCACAGCCTGTCCAAACCAATCTCCACTTGAGACAAATTGTCCGAGTGTCGTTGACCCCTGCGGTTCAATGGCTGCCATCTGGCACGCCAACCGGTCTTCGCTGAAGAAGAAGATGATTGCTGCAACCGGAGATTCCTTTCTCTCTGGATGCCTGGGTACTTGATCGAAAACCTCGACGACGTGCCGGTTGGTGACCACAGTACCGCAGTCATCAACTAGGAAGCCAGTGCCGAAAATATCAGGGAACAGAGGAGGCGTGTTCGCTGGTAGTACTTTGAAACGAGAGATGAATCCGACTACACAAGGGGTCGCGTGGTAGTAAAGATTGGTCAGGGTCATCGGTGTCTCCTCTCCATGCCCGGCATCAACCGCTTGCACTGGTGGTCTCAGAACAGATAAAGCTTGTCGTCCTCCCGCTCTATGTTGTGGTGCATTGAGTCCTCAAAGAACGAGATGACTGCGTCGCGTTTGCGGTCTGGCCAGCCGTCAAAGTATCGCGGAGCGACGACGAAATTCTCACAATGCGTCAGGATCAGCTTTGAGAGCAGGTACTTCTGGTAGTGACCGTCCGCCTGGAGGATCGGCATGACGAATCCCTTCGCCCGCGATGCGTCTGGTACCGTGTAGCTAAAGAACACGGCCGTTTGTTTCTGCGAAATCGGAAAAACATTCACGCACACCCGGACAATTCGATCTTCGTCCGGTCTGTCCTCGAGCGTGAAGCACGAACTCGCAGCTATGCAAGCATTGTCGTGGTCGATATAGAAGATCTCGTGCTGAACATCAGTGAATCTGGATTCCAGCAGCACCTTGTCCCACTGTTGTTTATAAAGCCATGTTGCGTGAGCGTTTGTCAGATGTGCGAGGGCCGCTAAGCCGGCGGGCTCCGGCGCTTCTCCTGAATCCCAGCCGACTTCAACGCGACTCATATATGCGGACTGCATTTTGGAAGCGCCTTCCATAACCGCATGTGTCTCACGGGCCACTGAACGATACGCATACAGGAACAACTGTTCAGAATTGGCTGGATCTAAGGGAGAAGAGTCAATTGGAAGAAATAGTTTCGAATCGTGATTCGCGCAGAAACCCTCGAACGTTGTCGCGCGGTTCCTTCCCACATCGCTAAACGAAAGAGACGGTTCTGCACCCGCGAAGGACACAGTGATGCCTTTCACGTGGCCGTGGTGGGCCAGCAAGTCGAGCGCCTGAGCGTTTTGAACCGAGTGAGCGCGGATTGCTGTGCTTGCGCATTCGTTTCCAGGAGCGAGGCACTTGTTCAGGCTCCAATTCTGTGTACGGAAGAACTCCCCGCGCATTTTGTTCTTTTCGGTGGACAAGCAGTGACCTCCGCCACGAGTGGATACGCGTCTATCAGGATTGTAGTCGCTCAGAATGGCCGCTCCCTGACCTTCTGTTCGAGTTTGCGCACCACCACCACCCGGCTATCGCCCACGTCATCGCCCATGTCGATAGGCACCCAAACACGCTCGACGAGTTGCTGCTCCCGAGGCGGCCAGCGCCGGTTCAATTTGGGGGCATAGTGGGGCCAGCGCGGACAAAATCCAGGGGGATCGTGGGACCACGCAGGGTCCTGTTAAGCGGACCGACCTTAACATCGCCACGCCATCGCCTTCGTTATCGCCCTACTCAAGTCACGTTATCGCCGCACAAATTCCCCAGCCCAATAAGGGTCCACTTATTTCCATTTTCTCGTTCCTCAGGGCGAAATCACGATCTTCTTGCGCCATTCATGCCGCTTGTTTTCAATTAGTTACGAGCCAATGTAAGTCTTTCACGGCGATAACGCGGGTTCGAATCCCGCCGGGGACGCCAACAAAACAAACAACTTATGGCAGCTTCTTACTGGTCCCCTTTGCCGGGGACGCTGGAGCTTGAACTTTGCTTGGTTTCGTCGTCTTTGTGCTCTTTCTTGGGCTCGCCTTCAAATTCTTCGCATTTCATCGATACACGAAAAACCGCAACAATCTTCTGAACGGCCTGAATACGAGAAACTACTCATTGAACTGTCCGAAGCGCAGGATGCCTTCGCAGCTGCACAAGAAAGCAACGCCCCACTATAGAAATCATCGCTGCCGCCGTCAGTGGAATGCACCGATGCTGTCGAGGTCTGCAAGAGTTTCTTCGGGCAACTTCAGTGTTGCAGACTTGAGGTTCTCGCGGAGATGCTTCGCGGACGACGTGCCGGGGATCAGCAGCAGGTTCGGAGATCTCCTCAGCAGCCACGCGAGCGCGATTTGCATGGGAGTGGCATCAAGCGATGCAGCTACTGCATTGAGCTTGGATGACTGCAGCGGGGAGAATCCTCCCAAGGGAAAGTACGGCACGTAGGCGATGCTCTCCGAGGCGAGAGCATCGATGAATCCGTCGTCGGTGCGCTGGGCCACGTTGTAGAAGTTTTGGACGCAGACAATCTCCGTAATGGCCTGGGCCTCAGCCAACTGCTGAGGGGAGACGGTGCTGAGGCCGAGATGCCGGATCAGACCTTGCTGCTTGAGCTCGGCGAGCGCAGTCAGCGGCTCTTCAAAGGGTTCGTCCACCGGCCCTGTCAGACCGCCGAGGCGGAGATTGACGACATCGAGCACATCAAGGCCGAGATTTCGCAGGTTGTCGTGCACCGCGTCGATAATCTCCTGGCGCGAGCGTGCGTGCGGCCATGAACCGTCGCTGCCCCGGCGAGCGCCCACCTTGGTGACGATCACGAGATTGTCAGGGTATGGGTGGAGCGCCTGCTTAATCAGTTGATTGGTTACGTGCGGGCCATAAAAGTCGCTGGTATCGATGTGGTTCACGCCGGTGGCAATAGCCTCGCACAGAACAGCGATCGCACCTGGAACATCGCGCGGGAATCCCCAGACTCGTTTGTCGCCGTCTTGTCCGGCAAGCTGCATTGCGCCATAGCCCATGCGATTCAAGGTTATCGAGGTGTTGGGAAGGGTAAATGTGCCGCCGAGATCTGCCATTTGTCTCCTCAGAATTCGACAAGGTTGAGAATTAGCTCGTAGGTCATTAGATGAAGCAAATTAGGAGTTCGCGTCTATTTAGCGGGGAATAGGGAGCACACGAGGGTAGTTTGGTCTTCATCGGGAAGAAGGGCACAAAGCTGCCAGCGGCTTGCGGATGATGCAAATCGGGGCGGAAATTTTGTCATTCCAGAAATCCGAAGCGTCGATAGCGGTCGTGTATCCCTTCCGCTCACTTCTGCCGTTCGCTACTTACTCGAAGTATCACTTCCCGCTGTGTTCACCGTCACCGCGTCAATCCTTTATGTGTGGGAGAGTTCTCTCCTTACATATTTCCAAGTTGTGATTTCGTCGCGTTGATCTAGCGAGCCGTAGCGCTCTCTGCGAGTTCACGCTCAACGCGATGCAGACTCAGGTGATCTTTTTGCCGGACACAAAGTGGTCCTAATGAAGAGACTCTGCGAGCGCGAACGAATCATCCGACACAGGTCCAGGGGAGGCGTGGTCTGCCCCTACTGCCAATCCCGTGCTCTCCGACCAGCCATAAAAGCCCATATTGTTCAAATACATCCGGGACAGGACATGAAAGCCCGGCGAGAAACTGACGCGAAACGAGCGGTAGCCTTCGCGGAAGTTAAGAAGAAACGTACGCGGCTGAGCGCAGTGACAATGGGCCCGATCAGAGTCGTGAGAGCGTGCTGGCGGATGTGTTCATGACAGGCGCCCCACCCATCGATCCGCTCGACCCCGCGGAAGTCGAGATCGCCCGTCCCTACCTCGCGGGAGCCAGCGCAGCGCGACTCCGCCGCACGGTGGTTCTGGCAACCGCAGCAGTGTCCCTGCTACCGCTCCTTATCATTTCCTTTCTTTACTACGACCAGTACGAGCGCTCGCTCCACGCCGAGGCTGCCCAGAGCATGTCGCGCCAGGTGACCAACAACAAACGATCGTTGGAGTTCTTCCTCATGGAGCGCCGTTCAGCGCTCAGCTTCATGGTCCGGGACCGTTCCTTCGCGGAACTGTGCGACGTTAAGACGCTCTCGCTGCTGATGAGGCATATGAACGACGCCTTCGCGCTGGGCTCGTTCGCCGATCTTGGTCTGATTGATTCCGGGGGGAAGCAGCTATGTTACACCGGCCCCTACGACCTCAAGGGACGCGACTACCATGACCAAGACTGGTTCTATCGCGTCAGCCGACGAGGCGTCTTCATCAGCGACACATTCCTCGGCTATCGTCAATCGCCCCACTTCGCTATCGCCATCAAGCATGAGCGCGAGAGCGGCGACTATTACATCCTGCGCGCCACCGTCAACGCGGAGGTACTCGCGGAACAGATCCTCACGGCCGGGCTCTCCCCGGACGACGATGTCTTCCTGGTGAACAAGGATGGCGTGCTGCAGTCGCCGTCACGTCGCTACGGGGGAGTGCTGCAGACCGTCCCCATCTTGATACCACCCGCCACCAATGAGGTTCATGTCCTGGAGCAAGCCGATGAACGACACCGGTCCGTAGCGATCGCTTGCGTTCAGATCGCGGACTCCCCATTTACCCTGGTCTATATCAGGCCGCAGATCCGGTCCCAGGGCGCAGGCCTATCCCTTCCGCGGCTGCTCCTCTTCCTCCTTGTGAGTGTCATATTCATCCTGGTTGTCATCTTCTGGGGAAGTCGCCAGTTTGTGGCCAATTTGCGGGCTCACAATCTGAAACGCGCCGAGCTTATGCACAAGGTGGAGTATGCCAACAAACTTGCGACGATTGGCCGTCTTGCCGCCAGCGTAGCCCACGAGATCAACAACCCATTGGCCATCATCAACGAGAAGGCCGGTTTGCTGGAAGATATCGTCAAGCTTCAGAGTGACTTCCCTCGACGCGAGAAGGTGCTCGGCATAGTTGATTCCATCAAAGGATCGGTCGTGCGCAGCCGGACGGTTACGCATCGGCTGCTGGGCTTTGCGAAGCGCATGGACGTTGGCAGCGAGATCATCTCGCTGGAGGAGCTATTGAAGGAAGTCGTCAGCTTCCTCGGCAAAGAGGTGGAGTATCGCAACGTCACTGTGACGATAGACGCGGAGCCGGGGGTCCCCAATATTGAGAGTGCCCGAGGCGAGCTCCAGCAAGTATTTTTGAACCTCCTGAACAACGCTGAGGCCGCAGTGAAGGATGGCGGCCATATTGACATTCGGGTGCGTACCGCCGGGGAACGGCGGGTAGCGGTTTCCATCTCAGATGACGGTATCGGTATTCCCAAGGAGAATCTGGAGCGCATCTTCGAGCCATTTTTTACGACCAAGGCGGGCTCCGGGACGGGCCTGGGGCTGTCGATCACCTACGGTATCGTCCAGAAACTTGGCGGCGAGCTCGCCGTGCAGAGCGAGGTCGGCAACGGTGCTTGCTTTACCGTGCTGCTGCCGCTCCGAAGAGGATAGGCCATGGCGACGCTGCGAGTTTTGTTCGTTGACGACGAAGAGGAGTTGGTCTCGACCGTGGTCGAACGACTCGAGCTTCGGGGGATTGCCGCGACTGGCGTGGTGAGCGGCGAAGAGGCCCTGACTCGCATCGAACAGCAGCCCTTCGACGTTGTTGTCCTCGACGTACGTATGCCCGGTTTAGGAGGCCTTGAAGTAATCAAGCGGATCAAGCAGTTGCATCCCGACCTCGCGGTGCTACTTCTCTCTGGCCATGGAGCCAAAGAGGACGCTATGACCGGCCTTCGCCTGGGAGCATTTGACTACCTCCAGAAACCAGTCGATCTGGAGGATCTGATCGCCATCCTCCACCGTGCGGCTGCCGGAGGTGAACGTGGCTGAAATCCTCGGCGAAAACCACATCCTCGAGCAGGAGTTTCTCTACTTCAGCCGCGTCCTGTCCGGGCAGTGCCACGAACTGGCCAATGCACTCAATATTGCTCGCGAGCTTTGCGGCCTGCACGAGGACACTCTTCCGCGCGCCCGCGAGGGGCACGCTGATGCAGTCGAAAAGCTTGGTAGTCTTGCGCACCGCATGCAGACACAGATTGACCGCAGCAACGCAATCGTTCGGACCCTCAGCCGCTTCGCTCACACTGCCGAAGGGACGCGCCTTGCGTGCGATGTTCGCGAGATTCTCGAACGCGCCCTCTTCTTTGCCGCGCGCCAAGTCCGCCTGCGGCAGGCCGAGTTGCAAGCCGTTATGCCTGCGGGTGACGTCCAACAGGTGGAGTGCAATCCCTTTCTGCTTCAGCAGGCAATCCATGCTGGCATCGAGTTGCTCCTGGAGGGGATTGGGCAGAGCCGCCGCATTACCGCGGCTCTCAAGCCGGATACTGCCGGCGCAGTGGTGACCCTCGCAAGCGCCGATGCTTTCGAATGCAATGACGCTGCCCCCGGGTTGCTCGCGGAGATTACCGCGATGGTACAGGCTGCCGGTGGCGAGGTGCGCGAAACTCCTGAGTGCAGTGGTCGGCTCGAATTTTTTATCCCGTGTTGCCGTCGCGGCGCCACCGCGGCCAACTCGGAGCTAGGAATACCCAAGGGAACTGGTGGAGGTTGTGATGTCAGCTGATCGAGTGCTCCTGATTGACGATGAGATGGAGTATGTTGAAGTCCTGGCCGAGCGCTTGCGTGCCCGCGGTCTGGAGGTGGAGGTTGCCTTCTCAGGCATGGAAGGCGTAAAGAAATCTCAAGTCACGAAGTTCGACGCCGTGGTGCTCGATTTCGCCATGCCGGGCATGGACGGCATCCACGCGCTCAAAGCCCTTTTGGCCGGAACCCCAGAACTTCAGGTCATACTCCTGACCGGGCAAGCGACAATCAAGACTGCCATGGACGCCACTCGCCTCGGCGCCGTGGAGATTCTTGAGAAGCCAACCGACATTACCACGCTAATGGAGAAGATCCACGAGGCACGCACACGTTATGGAGCGCGGGCTGCAGAGCGCGTCCGCAGGCAACTGCAGGAGACAACATAGCTCCGAGGGGCGAGCGCTAAGATGCCGCCACGACGACTCGTAGCGGGCACGGTTCCTCCATGGACTCGCCGTGGGCCTCCCCGTACAGGACCTCCAGCGCCCGTGCCTGTGTTGGGAAGAACCATATCGTGGCCGGACTAGCACCGGCGGCCAGTCGCAGCATGTCGAACACTTCTTCGCGGAGACCGCTAATCGCAACCTGCACGTTACATTGACGGAGCCGCTCGAAGATATTGAGCAGTTCTTCTGCAGCCTCGGGATCGAGGCGATCGATCCTGTGCCCAGCGAGCAGTACGTGGTGCGCCTCAGGGCGGCGCGCCAGACGGTCGATGAGCTGCTGCTCGAAATAGTGGATGGTGGTGAAGTTGAGCGGCCCATCGAAGCGGATTGCCAGGATTCGGGGGCAGAGCGCCAGCTTATGCTGAATGGCATCTCGCAGCGAGCCGTCAGGATGTAGCGCCAACTCCACCACCCGTGGCATCAGGTTGCGGAAGGGACAACCTGGTTCGTCGAGCCCCTCGTGGGTCGCAGTATGCAGGTCCGTTATGGCAAGATATTCGGAGGCTACGATGGACTGCAGGCCAATGGCATCGGCGAGGCCGCTGCGCCCGAGAATCTCTAGCGCCTCGTCGGTGACGCTCGCAAGCTCCACGCGGTAATCGGCCTCGCGCATGGCTTCGATCAGCGCCACCAGGTTTTCAGCCTCGCTGCGCTGCAGGCGGTTCAGAGTGCTGGCGACCAGGATTACGCTGCGCACACTCGGTCGACGTTTGGCCCAACGGATGAACTCGGACTGAACCCCGCGGCGGCTGGCTAGCGGCAGTGGTCCGTCGAAGCGCAGTACACCGATCGCCTGACAAAGACGGAGCTGCTCGCGACGGGCATCATGGAGAGTGCCGTCGGGGTGCAGTGATAGCTCGGTCAGACGCGGCGCCAGCGCTTCCAGTGGGCAAGCTTCCTCCGACGAACCGGTGTGCGCGCGAGCGTAGATGCCGGCGATGGCAGAGGCCTGCGTCGGGTAGATGCTTCCCTCGCCAAGCATGCTGGCGACCTGGGTGCGCTCGAGCACCGTCCGCACCTCATCATTCGCGCCGCTGAAGGACACGGCGAACCCATCCGCGCGCAGTCTCCGAACCAACTCTCCCAACTTCAGCGCCGCAGCCTCGTCGACACCGCTCACCCCGTCGAAGACGAGGAGTACGTGACGCAGCGTGGGGCGATCGGCGATGCGGGCGAGGATCTCCTGCGCCAGGAAGGCAGTATTGGCAAAGCTCAAGGGAGCATCGAAGCGGAATGCGGCGACATGGCGGCAGCAGGAGAGCCCGTGACGGTCAGCCGAGCGCAGTGATCCGTCAGGGTGCAAAGACAGCTCTATTACGGAAGGCATGGCCTGCTGGAAGGGGCAGTCGAGCTCTTTGCTTCCCGCATGCGCGTCGGCGTAGAGCGCGCTGATTGCCAGCGCAAGGGTCGCAAAGAAGCGGGTTGCCCCGACGCGTTCGTAGAGTCCCGACCTGCGGAGCACATCGACAACGGAATCTGGCAGACCGGCGAAGGACACTTCGAAGCCACTGCCGCGGAGGTTGTCAACGATGTGACGGAGAGTTTCCTCGCCCGACGCGTCGACCTCGCTGATGCCGGTGCCCGCGATGAGCACGTGCCGCAGCCCCGACTTATCCGCAACTCGGGCCAGAATTTCGTCCTCCAGGTACGCGGCGCTCGCGAAGTTCAACGGCCCCTCGAAACTGACAACTGCGAGGTGGCGGCAGGTGCGTAACTCGTGGCGGCGGGCGTCATGAAGTGCGCCATCCGGATGGGGTGCCAGTTCCACTACTTTCGGCCGCATGGTTCGGTAGAGGTACGCCCCCAGCGACAGAGCCACTCCCATCGCGATCCCCCATTCAAGGTGGGGAGCGAGCACCAAGGTACCTGCGAAGGTCACGACACCAACCACTCCGTCAACGCGGTTGGCGCGCCAGGCGTGTACGAAACTGCGAAAGTTCAGAAGCTTGAGCACCGCAAGCATGATGATCGCCGCCAGCACGGCCTGCGGGAGGAAGTACAGCCAGCGGTTAAGGAAAAGGAGTACTACCAGCACCACCAGTCCCGAGATGACGTTGGCGATGCCGGTCTTGGCACCAGCCTCAAAGGCAACAGCCGAGCGCGAGAAGGACCCCGACACGGGATAACTGAGTGAGAACGACCCAACCAGATTCGCCAAGCCTTGCCCAACTAGTTCCTGGTTGGCGTCAAGCTTTTGCCTGGAGCGGGCGGCCATGGCCTTGGCGATTGAGATTGCCTCCATGAAGCCGAGCAGAGAGATGATGAGCGCTGCCGGCAGCAGGTGGAGAAGTGCATGCATTTCCATCGGAGGGAAGCGCAGAGCGGGCAAGCCCCGAGGCACATTGCCGATGACGTCACCGCCCCCCTGCAACCGGATCGCGGCAGGGGAGAGCGGGCCGTTGCCTACCTGGAGCCGCCACATCCCATGCCCAATCGTGACACCAGATGGGACCGCGTCGTGTAGATAGAACCGGCCATCGCTACCACGGAGCAAGCGGAATGACTGCAGCTCTGTTCGCTTGGGACCAATGGCCGCGCGCGCCTGATTGAAGGACTCGGCAAGCAGTCCGGACATGTCGTGCAGTGCGAATACCGACCGCGGATCGGCCCGCAATGTCGCGAGACGAGTTATATCCCGCGGCTCGTGACACCGCTGGCACACGGCCCCGCTACCCTTTGCCAGCTCGCTGTGGACGTGACTTTCCGACTTTGTGCGCTCGAGTGAGTCCTTCAATACGAACGCGTCGTTGTAAGCGGCGATGACGGCCGTTACACGCGCCGAACCAATCCTCTCCAGCGGTACGGTGTCGGTAAGTTCGAACCCGACCGCCCACGCGAGCAGTGTTGTCAGCACGGCAGCCGCGAGCACGTTCGGAACGCGTGGAAGGAAGCGCTTGAACCCGACCATGACCACGATGGCGAGCACCGCCATTCCGAGAGTCGGCCAGTGCGTCTCAACGAGCGCGGCGCGGACGACGTAATAGACGGTCTGATAGTGGTGTGGCGCTTTGTGCTCGACCACTCCGAAGAGCTTGGGTAGCTGCGAGGTCGCGATAATCAGGGCACCGGCGTTCGTGAAGCCGTTGACAACCGGGTGAGACAGGAAGTTCACGATCATCCCGAGCCGTAGCAGGCCCAGAATGAGTTGTACGGCGCCGACCAGCAGCGCGAGCAGCACCGCGTAGGCCACAAACTGACTGCTACCGGCGGTGGCCAGCGGCTCAAGCGCCGCTGCGCTCACGAGCGACACGATCGCCACCGGGCCGGTGGCGAGCTGGCGGCTGGAACCGAAGAGCGCGCCTACGATCGGCGGCAGGAAGGCCGCATAGAGGCCGTAGTAGGCTGGGAGTCCGGCGAGTTGCGCATAGGCCATGGACTGCGGCACCAGCACCAGCGCCACCGTGATGCCTGCGGCGATGTCAGCGCGCAGGGAAACCCGGTCGTAGCCCTTGAACCAACTGAGAAAGGGGAAGATCCGAACCAATATCGCCATCGATGCTACTCGGTCTGCGCCCTATGAGTATCCGGCGGGCCCTTGCGACGACAGGCCACAGTCCGCAATATTGAGTTTTTAAACGCGAGCGTGCATCAAAGAATATGTTTTCGGCTGGACGCCGTCAACTGAATCTTCGAGGTAGGATGCCAATTACAGCAGAGCCCCATGCGAATCTGGATTGGATGCACTGTTCTCGCTGTCACGCGGCGCCTTTCGGCGCTTGACATTACCGGGATGAGCGTCCGGGAGTCGCTTTTATTCCTTTCAGATTCCGGAATACGAGCGTCCGCACCAAAATGCTCGTTAGGGTTCACCTAACTGGCTTAGCGTCCAAATCGCGATTCTCCTGCTTTCGCAATCGGGATGTTCGCAGGCTGCCCACTTCAAGGCTTCCACTGCTTCTGGGGAACACCGTGCCGATACGGGCCCTAATCTTCCCAACGCCCAAAAGATACCGCGCTCGATCCGCCCGCTTTGAACGAATTCAGAATGATACGCGAGGGAACATAGGATGGAAAGAAACTCCGGCTGCAACTCGGTCCGGGTTGCAAGCACTTCTCCAATGGCCTCGGGAACGCCGAATGGCACTGCGCCGGATTCGTCATTCAGCGACCAGAAAAAACGGCGCAGCACCTCGCGGGCACGGTCGGTGGAAACGGCATCACGCTCGCTGACAACGACTCCAAGACTGCGGACCGCCTTCCATTTGGTTTCATCATCGTCCGAGCAGAGACGGCCGCTCAGGAAGCGAATCGTTCTTGCGGTTTCTGTAAAAGCTGCGCGGCGGAGCGTTACTTCATCCTCTTCATCAAGAGCCCGTGTAAGTTCACTCTTCCAGTCCATCACGGTTATTGTACAGGTGAGCTGCCGGAGAGAACGGTCTGTAGGGGTGTCGAGCACATCGTACATGTAAGCAAAAAAATCCTCAGGCGAACTTTCTCCGCCTGAGGATGAATTACTGCTTCCCGCCTTAGTGAATAAACTTCAGCGCTAGAGGAAGCCCAACCAGCAGCAATGTGCCAAGGAAGAATATTCCGAAGATGAAGCCGAGCCGCCAGAAATCTTTCGAACTGATGTAGCCGGTGCCGTAATACATTGGGGACGGACCGGTGGCATAAGGTGAAATCACGCCCATAAGACCGAGTGTGTAGCCGATGATCATCACAACGGGTCTCATCGGCAGTCCGGGCAGGGTCATCATCATGGCCAGAAAAACCGGCATCAGCGCCGTGGTGTGTGCGCTCAGGCTGGCAAAGAAATAGTGCACAAAGAAGAAGACCACGATCACGCCTATGATCATCGACATGACCGATACCCGGGTCAGCAGTACGGCACTGGATGCGGCAAACCACTTGAGGAAGCCCACCCGCGCCAGGCCGTCGGCCATGGTTACAAGCGTAGCTAGCCAGGTCAGGTTCGTCCAAGCCATCTTGCTCCCGGCGATCTCGCTCCAGGTGACCACGCCGGTAACCATCATCAGCGCGCAGATCACCATCGCAGTCATGGTCGGGTCAACCCATCGCGTCGCACCAATCCATCCGATGAGTGCGAGCATTGCCAGTGCTCCCATCTTCTTTTCGCGCATTGAAAGGGGGCCTAGTTCGCGTAGCTGTCCTCCTGCCCATTCGGCGACCTTATCGCCGCGTTTCAATTCCGGCGGATACAGGAAGTAAGTCAGCAGCGGTACGGAAAGGAACAGAATGATACCGACCGGAAGGAAGCCCACGAACCACTGCGTCCAGGAGATGTCGACCTTGGCGATCTTGCGGCTGAGTTCAACCGCAAGCACGTTGGGCGCAAGGGCAGTGAGAAATATCGAACTGGAGACGCATTGCGTAGCAAAGGCAACCCACATGACGTAGGAGCCGATCCGGCGCGGGTTGTCATTTGGATACGAGCCGTAGAGTGGCGGGATGCTGGTGAAAATCGGAAATGTGCAACTGGCGCGCGCGGTATTGGATGAGGTGAAGGGCGCCAGAATCAGATCGGAGAGGGCAATGGCATAACCGAGACCGAGGGTGCTCCTGCCAAGTTTATTTACCAGCGCGAGGGCGATACGGCGTCCCAGTCCAGAGACCTCATATCCCAAGGCAAACAGGGAGGCCGCGTAGATGAGCCACACCGTGCTGTTGGAGAACCCGGAGAGAGCCCATCTGAGTCCGTCTTCCGGAGTGTTTCCGACAAGTCGTAGCGCACCGCAGAATGCAACGCCAACAAATCCGACCACCACCCCGGGCAGCGGCTCGAGAATCAGCGCAGCGACGACCATCACAAATGCCGCGAAGTAGTGCCATGCCACCGGAGTCAAGCCCGCTGGCGCCGGAATAATCCAGATAATCACGCCCAACGCGAGCGGGACAATCCACTTCATAAGCTTGTTTGATTTTGTCGCTATGGGTGGTGGCGCGCCAACAGGTTGCTCCACGATCTTCGTCGAACTCATAATATGTCCTCTCGTCGGAGTGCACGTTTATAATTCCACTGCTTAGTAAGCATGTTTCTTAAGAAACGTCTGAAGCGGTTACACCTTATTCGCGCCTGCAACCTGTCCTGCTGCATCGGTTGCCCACGCTGGTTTGGGATATTTTCGATCTGCTTTGCCAGCCTTTATCACTTGCCCCGGAACATCATGGCCAACGATTCCTGCCAGGTCCTTGGCGATTTCGATCAGTGCATCGAGATTGACACCAGTGTCATATCCCATCTGTTCCAACATGTGCACCATGTCTTCCGTGCAGACGTTTCCAGTCGCGCCGGGGGCAAAGGGGCAACCTCCAAGGCCGCCGAGCGAAGCGTCGAAATTGCGCATTCCGGTCCCGAGCGCCGCTAATACGTTCGCGAGTCCCATGCCGCGGGTGTTGTGGAAATGCAAAGTAAATGGAACCTCAGGCCAGCGCTGCAAAACCGCGTCACATAGACGGCGTACCTGTTCGGGATTTGCCATGCCGGTGGTGTCGCATAGCGTCACCCCCTTGATGCCGGTGTCGAGAAACTGCTGGACGAGTTCCAGAACGCGCGCCTCTGGAATCCAGCCATCGAATGGACAGCCGAATGAAGTTGAGATCGAGCCATTGATGAAGACAGATGACGGTCCAACAAACTTGACGATTTCTGCGAACTGCGCCAGCGATTGCTCGCAACTCATTCGCAGATTCGCTCGATTGTGCGCTTGGCTCGCGGACATCACGAGGTTAATTTCGTCCACATTGCACGACAGCGCACGTTCACAGCCTTTTACGTTCGGCACCAAGACGGTATAAACAACGCCAGGTACTCTTTTGATCGCGCGCATCACCTGCTCAGCATCGCGCAAATTTGGAATTGCCTTGGGCGACGTAAACGAAGTTGCTTCGATCTTCGCCAACCCGGTTTCGCTGAGCCGATTGATCAGCTTGACCTTTTCTTCCGTCTCCACAAAGTTTGGCTCAATCTGGAAGCCGTCGCGAAGCGCAACGTCATTGATGTATAAGCGATTCCTTGTTGCCACTGTCATAAACTTTCCTTCTCGCCCGAGATGATGCCGCGTTGGCGCAAGCTTTTGCGTGTCGTTTCATCAATCCCGATTGCTGAGAGCACCTCGTCCGTGTGCTGGCCCAGGGCCGGACCGGCACCGCCAATTTGTCCCGGAGTATCGCTTAGCTTCGGCAATACGCCCGGCACCTTCAGAGTCTTACCAGATGGAAGATTGATGGTCTGAATGACCTCCCGCGCCTGGTAGTGCGGGTCAGCGACGATATCCGCGGCGGTATAGGGGTACCCGACCGGAACACCGGCTGCATTCAGTTTTTCCATGACTTCGGCGACGTCGCGCTGCTTCGTCCATTCCTCAATCGCAGCGTCGAGGATTTCAACTCCCTGAACACGCCCATCGTTATGTGCGAAGCGCGGGTCATTCGCAAGATCGTCCCGTCCCATCGCGGTCATCAGTCGCTTGAATATGCCATCGCCGTTTCCTGCCACCAGCACGTACTTGCCGCCGCGGCAGAGGTAGGCGTTGGTCGGAGCAATGCCGGGCAGGGCAGCGCCGCTGGGCTCGCGCACCGAACCAAAGAAGTCGTATTCCGGAATCAAACTTTCCATCATTCCAAATACCGACTCATACAGAGCTACGTCGATGCACTGGCCTTTCCCGCTGTGTTGATTGCGATGATTCAAGGCCAGCAGAATTCCGATTACCGCATACAGAGCTGAAATGGAATCGCCAATACTGACGCCACAGCGTACCGGCGGACGCCCTGCCTCTCCGGTCAGATAGCGCAACCCGCCCATCGCCTCACCGATTACGCCGAAGCCCGGAAGGTCACGATAAGGGCCGGTTTGGCCGTAGCCTGAAACGCGCACCATGATCAGCTTGGGATTGAGCTGTGACAATTGCTCCCAGCCCAAGCCCCACTTCTCCAGGGTTCCAGGCCGGAAGTTCTCGATCAGGATGTCTGCATCCTGAAGAAGCTTGCGCAATATCTCCTGTCCCTCAGGCGTCTTCAGATCGAGTCCTACTGATTTCTTATTGCGCGACTGCACATGCCACCACAGCGAGGTGCCGTTCTCGAGTTTGCGCCAGTTGCGCAAAGGATCCCCGACATCAGGTGGTTCCACCTTGATGATTTCGGCGCCGAATTCGCCTAAAAGTTTAGCTGCAAATGGGCCGGCAATGAGCTGCCCTAGCTCGACAACTTTCAGCCCTCCCAGTGCGGTATTACTCTTACTTATTTCCATGATTGCGTAGTCCTACTTTTTAAGATCGAAGGAATGCCTCGCTAAGCCTGAACTCCACGTGATGCATACCGGGCTAAGTTCGTTGGAAACTACTCTGGCACGCTGACTGAAGTTTGCCAAGTGGTAAATTTCAGTTGATAACCTGAGGAATTCCCTGCAATATGTTTCCGGCGCGAGAGTCCAGAGGTCGTGACTGACATTTTGCGCCTTTTCTATTGACCGTACGCGCAATTTGACGGCGAGTGCGTGCGCGATCACATCCTAGTTGTTGCTTGCGGAGATAAAACGCTCATGCGTCCTCGAATCTTCAAGGCTACAAACATCGTACTCGGGCTGCTTTGCCTGATGTACCTGCTCACCTACATTGACCGCGTAAACATCAGCACGGTAATGGCCTCCAGCCAGTTTCTGAAGGAAATACCGCTGACCAAGGTGCAGATGGGATTCGCCTTCTCCGCCTTCGCCTATCCGTACCTGCTGTTCCAGGTGATCGGCGGATGGGTCGCTGATAAATTCGGACCGCGCAAGGCACTTACAATCTGCGGCATTATCTGGGCAGGCGCTACCGTTGCCACTGGCCTGGTACACGGCCTAGTCGGACTGGTTGTGGCCCGTGTCCTTCTCGGATTCGGCGAGGGGGCCACATTCCCAACGGCAACACGGGCAATGTCTTACTGGACGCCAAAAGAGAAACGCGGTTTCGCGCAGGGCATTACCCACGCCTTCTCGCGCCTCGGCAATTCCCTGGCACCGTGGCTCATCGCATACCTTATTATCACCATGTCCTGGCGCGCATCGTTCATCATCATCGGGGTTGTCAGTACGGTCTGGGCTCTGCTTTGGGGGTTGTATTTCCGTGACGACCCCAATAAGCACAGCGCCATTACCCCCCAAGAGATTGCCACGCTGCCTCCCTATGGCTCCAAAAAGAGCAATGCCGCAAAAGTGCCCTGGAGCCGCTTGATTGCGCGAATGGCGCCGGTCACGGTGGTGTACTTTTGCTATGGTTGGATTCTGTGGCTGTTCCTCAGTTGGATCCCATCGTTCTTTAAAGGTCAATATAACCTTGACCTGAAGAAGTCGGCACTATTTGCTTCTGGTGTCTTCATCTCAGGCGTGGTTGGTGACACGCTGGGCGGTATCCTCAGCGATAAGCTATACGAGAAGACACACAATCCGCGATTTGCGCGATGCAACCTGGTCGCGTTGATGATGTTACTGTGCGGGATCTCATTGGTTCCCATTATCTACACCCGTAACATGAACGTGGTCGCGTTAGCACTGAGCGCCGGATTCTTCTTCGCGGAAATGACGATTGGGCCGATGTGGGCAATTCCCATGGACATTGCCCCGAAGTTCTCGGGCACAGCAAGCGGTTTGATGAATACGGGCTCGGCTCTGGCCGCCATTATTTCGCCAGTAGTCGGCGGCTATCTTGTACAGACGACCAACAACTGGATGCTCCCTTTTATTGTCTCGATGGGCGTGATCCTCGTTGGTTCCGCGCTGTCGTTTACCATGCATCCTGAACGGCCAATTACGGATGAACTGACACCCACAAGGGACCTTAAGCACGCCAGCACCCAGTGAGTCGCTGGATTTGAAGCGGGGTTGCTTCTGATTGCGAGTTGCGCGTTCTCCCGGGGATAGTTTTTCATGGGAACGCGCAACGGCTCACATCTTTAGTCTGTAGTATGCGGTTTTGTCCCATGCGACTCTGGCGAACGAATCGCTCAGCCCGTAAGTCGTCTCTGCCGCCCCCAGCAGAAGATAGCCATCCGGTTTCATCGCAGAAACCAAACGGGTGAGGATTTCGCGTTTCTTCTCAACCTCAAAATAGATCATCACATTGCGAAAAAAAACTACGTCGAATTTAGGTAACGAGACCCAGGGCTTTGTCAGGTTCAACTCGCGGAATTCCACCATGTTTCGTATCTCGGTAGAGAGTACCCAGTCAGATCCGTCGCGCTTGAAATACTTTGCGAGATACTTCGCCGGAAGACCTCGATTGACTTCAAGCTGACTATAGCGGCCGGCCCGAGCGCGCTCCAGGATTGCAGTGGATAGGTCCGTTCCGACAATCGAGATAGTCCAACCTGGCATTCCCCCAAACTGTTCTGCGATCAGCATCGCGAGGCTGTATGCTTCCTGGCCGCTGGAGGATGCGGCGCTCCAGAGAGTCAGACGGCGCAGCCCAGCGCGCTCCGTCATCAAGTCCGGAATCATGACCTGTCGTATCGCTTCAAACGGCAGATGATCGCGAAAGAACCAGGTCTCGTTATTCATCATTGCGTCGAGAACCTTGCGATGCAGTCCGCCGAACGAACTTTGCCGAATCGACGCAAGCAGGTGCTGCGCCGATTCCATTCCCTCGCGGTACGCCAATGGGGTCAGGCGCGATTCAGCAAGATAGCCCTTGCCTTCGTCCAGCACGACCGCCGAGTGCTGAGCCATGAACTCACGCAGGTATTCAAACTCTCTCGTTTCAAGACCCATACTCACCACCACGTGATCGCTGTCCGATCGGATCCAGAGCGCCATTCATAGGTGAGGCGCGCGCGGACACACTTCGTCCACGATTCACCCGGCGAACAATTTCATCCGCTATTTCTGTAAGAGGAAGAATGCTGTCGGCCAGACCGGCCTTGGCCACAAAGCCGGGCATGCCCCAGACCACGGAACTGGCTTCATCCTGTACCACTATCTGGCCGCCAGCCTCTTTGACGTGCTCGCATCCGCGCAACCCGTCCTGCCCCATGCCGGTCATTACGACGGCGAGAACGTTTTGTCTGAAAACCTCCGCCACCGAGCGGAACAGGACATCTACCGAAGGACGGCACGAGTTTTCATGCGCCGACTGAAAGATACCCAGGCGAATCGACGCTTCCTCGCGCCGAAGATTCATGTGGAAGTCGCCGGGCGCAATCCACGCCTGTCCTGGCGCGATCACTGCGCCAGACCGTCCCTCTTTTACATCCAGCGAAGACGATGACGTAAGGCGCTCGGCCAGAAAGCGAGTGAATGTCGGCGGCATGTGCTGAACAATCACAATAGGAACCGGGAAATTTGCCGGGAGATGCGGAATCACTTCGGCCAGCGCATTCGGTCCCCCTGTGGATGTTCCTATAGCGACGATGTCGATTTTCTGCTCCGCAATCGAGATTGGCTGGATCGTTGCTTTGGGTATCGCAGCAACATTGGCAGGCCGCATTGCGCCAGTAAGTTTGTTTGGGGGTTCGGGCGTTGTCCCTCGTCCCTTGCCCTTCCAGCAAAGCGCTTTTATCTTCGGGATAACGTCGAGGCGTATTCGCAACATGCTGTCTTGAACGCTGCCTACGTTTGCGGGTTTCGCAACGTAGTCGTCCGCTCCGGCAGCAAGGGCGTCGAGCGTAGCGAGAGCCCCACGCTCAGTCAACGTGCTGAACATGATGACCGGTGTGCGGATGCCTCGTGCCCGCAACGCGCGAAGGGTTTCTAACCCATCCATATCGGGCATTTCAATGTCGAGCGTGATGGCGTCAACCGCGTACTGCTTGACCATGGCGAGCGCAATCTTTCCATTCGCCGCAACCCCTGCGACTTCAATTTCAGGGTCGCTCTCGAGCGACTGCCGAACGATTCGCCGCATCACAACTGAGTCATCGACCACCAGCACTCGATATTTCATTGGGTGAGCCCGATGATCTGCAACTTATCCAGAATCGAGTCCCTGGTGAAGGGTTTCATAACGTACTCATCGGCGCCTTCTTGCAATGCCCGCTCAACTTCCACCTCATCTGACTCGGTGGTAACCATCATGACCTTCATGCCGTCGTAGCTGCGATCGGAGCGGACTTTTCCGAGCAACTCTATACCGCTCATCTCGGGCATATTCCAGTCGAGAAGCGCCAGATCGGCGCACTTTTGCCGGAGACATTCGAGGGCCTCCGCGCCGCACTTAGCCTCAATCACCTCGAAGCCGGCACCGGCCAGAATAGACTTCAATATCTTGCGCATGGTGGACGAATCATCAACAATCAGGGCCTGCATAACCTCTCCCTTTCGCATAAGTCAGGCATGGCTGGCTTCCCACGCAAGCAAGTGCGCTTGAATGGGAAGCCGAGAGCACGACTCCGCCTAGTAGCGGAATTGCGAGACTAGCGTCTGTAGTTCGGCAGCCATTTTCTCCAGCGACTGCGCGGCTTTTGATGTGTCGGTCGCACCTACGGTTGTGGCGCGTGCAGCTTCGGCCACTCCTCCAATGTTCTTGCTGATATCGGTGCTGCCTTTCGCGGCCTCCGCGAGGGTGCGCCCGATCTCATTGGTGGTTGCGCTCTGTTCTTCAATGGCACTTGCAATCGTGGTCTGGATGTCACTGATCTGGGCAATCACCTGGCTGATCTGCCCGATGGCTGAGACGGCTCCATTCGTGTCGCCTTGAATCGCCTCGATCTTGCGGCTGATGTCTTCCGTGGCCTTGGCGGTCTCCTTTGCGAGTTCCTTCACCTCGTTGGCGACTACCGCAAAGCCCTTTCCTGCTTCGCCTGCGCGAGCGGCCTCAATGGTGGCATTGAGCGCAAGCAGATTGGTCTGTTGGGCAATCGAAGTGATTACCTTGATGACCTGCCCGATTTCGGCGCTGCTCTGTCCAAGTTTCGAAATGGTTTCATTGGTAGCTTCTGCGGTACGGACAGCCGACGATGCAACCCTGGTTGCCTCTGCCGTATTCTTCGCAATCTCCTTGATGCTCGCACCCATCTCGTCGGCGCCAGTGGCAACCGTCTGCACGTTCGTGCTCACCTGTTCGGCTGCTGCGGAGACCACGCTTGCCTGGGTCGCGGTTTCATCGGCGTTGGAACCCATGGACTGGCTGACTTTGTTCAACTCCTCTGCGGAACTCGCTAGTGATGCCACGTTACGCCCAATCTGTTCTAGAGCAGAGCGCACTGACTTCGAGAGCGTGTTGACGGCGTTGGTCAGAAGTTCATAATCTCCTGCGTACTTGTTGGCAACCAGCGCGGTGAAGTCACCTCCCGCCAGTTTGGTAAGAATTCCGCCGACGTCCTGCATCGGTCCTACTACTGCGTCGAGGGTGGAATTCACGCCCTGCACGATCTTGCGGTAATCTCCTTGATGCTTACTGGCATCGGCGCGGGTTTCCAACTTGCCTTCGACTGCGGCCTTGCTTAGCATTACGGCGTCGGCAACCATGGTGCTCACGGCGTCGATGCATTGGTTCAAGTTAATCTTGATGGTGTTGAAATCGCCGTTGTAGCTGGCAGTGATTTTTTCGGGAATATCGCCCTTGGAAATGCGGTCGACATAGCCAGCCGAGAAATTCAATGGCCCGATTACTGCATCCAAAGTGTCGTTGACGCCTTGCACAATTTTTCGGTAATCGCCTTGGTGTTTGCTGGCATCGGCGCGCGTCTCTAACCGACCTTCGACTGCAGCCTTGGTCAAGGTTGATGCATCGGCTACCAGGGAGTTCACCGCGTCGATGCACTGGTTCAGGTTGAGTTTGATGGTGTTGAAATCGCCGTTGTAGTTGGCAGTGATTTTTTCGGGGATGTCGCCCTTGGAAATGTGCTCGACATAGCCAGCTGTTACCTTCAAGGGTCCGATCACCGCGTCAAGCATGGCGTTGACTTCAGCCATCAGATCACGATAGCTGTTCTGGAAATCGTCGCACTTGCCTCGCTCGTTCAGTTGTCCGTTGACAGCCGCCTTTACCAGTCTGGAAATTTCTTCATCGAAGCGTGCTTCCTCTGAGTTGTCTTGAATGACCTGAACGACACCGATGACCTTGTTATGTTCGTCAAAACGCGGCGACACGTAAACCCGAAGCTTCAATTTGCGACCTTGGACGATGCATGCACCATTCCCGGATATTGGCCGGCCTTCGCGTACCGCACGCGCTGCATAACAGGTTCCAGCGCGACATTCCGGGGTGTCAAAGATGTCAAAGAATTTTTGTCCGATGCAGGAAGCGGCGTCACGGCCTGCAAGCAGTGCTGCTACCCCGTTCATATGCTCAATGTTGTGGTCACAATCCATGACGATGACAGGCACTGGGGTGTCGTCAACGTAGCTGGCTTTCTTCATAGAGCGATCGAATTCGGAGGCAACGCCATGAGCCAATCCATTTCCGTTAGCGTGTGAAGCTCCGTTCCCGTTCGTCCGACCTGTTCCCAAACCTCTTCCTGCCATGGTCACGTCCTCCGATTTGTTGTGCTTTCTATTGATTTGGTAGTGCAGTTCCGTTAGCGGCTCTCATTCCCGACTGTCGCTGTGATGTTGACCGAGCGCTGTGTGTCCAGGACCAGCAACAACTCCTTCTTTAACTTGTAAACGCCTGTGATCAACTCACGGCTGGTGCTTGACAACGTATCGGGCGCCTTTTCGAAATCCTTTTCTTCGACTTCAACCACGTCGCCAATCTCATCGACCAGTAGACTCACTGCGCCATCCCCGGTGCGAACTACGACGTTCATCGGTAACTCCCCGTCCCGCCGGTCGGCCACTCCAAGGCGGCGGCGGAGATCAATTGCGGTGACGATCTGCCCCCTGAGATTGATCAGTCCCGCCACCACTTCGGGTGCCAGTGGGACGCCGGTCATTTCAAGATGACGGATGACTTCCTGCACGGTTTCAACTTCAACCCCGAACAGGAGACCTTTCACATAAAATGTGCAGAATTGCTGCTGATTCGCACTCATGCCGTCCTCCCTTCGCCAGCGATGGACATGATCAACTGCGGCACATTCAGCAGGTCTGTGACATGTTGCTGGATGACCGCGGAACCTAGCAGGCAGGCAGTGTCGGATTTCCTGGTTATGGATATGTGCTGATCGACAATGTCGAGTATCTCGTCCACCACCAGTCCTACGCTGCCTGCGCCCGTCGCATGTACAACGACTTGCATCGGCCCCTCGCAAGTTGCATGAGTGGGGATATGCAACGCCTCCGCAACGCTCACCAGCGGCATAATTTCGCGACGGTACTGAACCACCTGGCGGTTCCCCGAGCTCTCAATTGTTTTACGATCAAACTCTTCCAACCGTGACACCATCGAAAGCGGGATCGCGAGCTTTCCGCTAACACCGACACGGAAGAGCAGCCACGATTCGCGTTTCTCATCACCCTCGGCCAGCCCCTCTTTGACGACGGCGGCCACATGTCCGGATGACTCGCCTGCCAGCGACGCACGTTGCGCCAGGCCAAGAATGTCCAGAATCAGCGCGACCTTGCCGTCGCCCATGATGGTGGCTCCGGCAAAGCAGGATATCCCTCTCAATTGCTTGCGTAGCGGTTTCACCACAATCTCTTCGGTGTCGTTGATTCCGTCCACTACCAGTCCAAACTGGCGGCCATCGGCCTGTAGTACGACGATGTTGATCGCCCCGTCTTCGTCGACATTGCCCTTGCCAGTGAGCTTCAATTCACGGTTGAGATAAATGATCGGCAACAGACTTCCGCGCAGGCGATAGACCGCGGCTTCCTGAATCATTTCAACGCCGCTCTCCGCTGCCTTGCCTTCAAGCCGTACCAGTTCCACAAGGCTCACTTGAGGAATCGCGAAGCGGTCGCCACCGGTGGTGACAATCAAGGCTGGAATGATCGCCAGTGTGAGCGGAATCTTGATCTTCAACGTCGTGCCGTGGCCACGCACGCTCGAGACATCGACGGTGCCGCCGATCTTCTCGATGTTGGTCTTCACCACGTCCATGCCCACGCCGCGGCCGGAAATGTTTGTGACCTTTTGTGCCGTGGAGAAGCCTGCCATGAAGATCAGATTTGCAATCTCCCGGTCAGACATTTTGGCGGCTTGCTGCGGAGGCAGAACGCCGCGCTCGATGGCTTTTGCGCGGATTGCATCCAGATCAAGACCGGCACCGTCATCGGAAATCTCAATGTTGACCTGGCCACCTTCATGAAAGGCTCTCAGGAATAGCAGACCTTGCGGAGGCTTGTTCGCGGCCTCACGTTCTGCTGGTGTTTCTATGCCATGGTCGAGCGAGTTGCGGACAATGTGAGTAAGAGGATCCTTAATCGCCTCGATGATGGTTTTATCGAGTTCGGTTTGGGTTCCTTCCATCTCAAGCCGGACCGATTTTCCGTTCGAGGTCGAAAGGTCGCGCACGATTCTCGGGAACTTGTTCCAGACGTTTCCAATCGGTTGCATGCGCGTCTTCATAACGCCTTCCTGCAACTCGGTGGTGATCAGGTTCAGGCGCTGTGCCGTGCTTTGAAATGCCGCGTCTTTCTGGTTCGAAGTGAACTGCAGTATCTGATTGCGCGCAAGCACCAGTTCGCCGACAAGATTCATAACCTTGTCGAGAAGATTCACGTCCACCCGGATGCTGCTGTTGGCGGAGTCATCGTGATTCTCGCTTTGTGTTTGCAGAGCATCCTGAACCGCATTGGGCGGAGCCGCGCCATTCTGTACGAGAATTTCGCCGATCAGGCGGGCATCACCACTCCGCTGCACTTCGCGAGCCTCAAGGACCGACGCCGGATCAACCGCACATTGTTCGATCAGGATCTCTCCGAGCATCGCGGGCGGCGGCGCTACGGAGGTTGAACTCTCCCCGGCTGTCAAGATCGCATTGAGCGACTGAATGATGCCACTAAGATCAATATCGCCTTCCTCGCCTGTGCTCTCAACCGACGCCAGGAGTTGGCGGTCAACGTCGATCATCTTCAGCAGCGCGGAGGTGATTGACGCATTTACGCTAAGCTTGCCCTCACGCATTCGGGAAAGAATGCTTTCTCCGACATGGTTGACCGATTCGAGTTTCTTGAGCCCTATCGTTCCGCCGGTTCCCTTGAGGGTGTGAACCGCCCGAAAGATTCTCGCGACCAATTCTTTAGAGTTTGGATTCTTTTCAAAATCGACGAAATCGCGGTCAAGTTGATCAAGAATCTCGCCGCCCTCGATTAGAAATTCCTGAATAAACTCATCCATTGCGTTGACTCCCAACTACACAAAGCACGTGAGGCTCCAGTTTTGATTCCGGAACATTAGGATCGTGCAACACGCGGGAACGTCCTGCGTGAAGCCGCGATCACACGGCTCCATTCACTACATCGGAGAGCACTGTGCAAAGCTTTAGGGTGGGGAGATTCGCTTCGCATATATGATTGGAAAGCAGGAGAATGGAACGGAAGAACTATTGCGCATACTAGTCCTCAGCATTAACTACTGGCCTGACGAAACCGGAATCGCCGCCTTCAACACCTGGCGATGCGAATACCTGGCCTCACGAGGACACCAGGTAACCATCTGTACCGGACCGCCTTACTATCCTGAATGGCGCGTCCCCGCACAATACCGGGGAAAACTCTTTCAGCGTGAAGTCCGCAATGGCGTGACCATACTCCGATCGTGGATGTTCGTTCCGCAAACACTGAACACGAAGAGTCGCGTCCTTCATGAGGCTACTTTTCTGTGGTCATCATTTATTCGTGCGCTCGCCGCTGAGAAGCCAGAGATCATTTTTGCCGTCTCACCTCCTCTTGGCCTGGGAATGACGGCCTCGACGCTGAGCCGCGTCTGGCGCGTACCGTACATCTTCGACGTGGAAGATCTGCAACCAGACACCGCGGTTGAACTTGGCATGATGACGAAGGGGGCGATCACCGACTTTCTATATAAAGTCGAATGGAAAGCTTATGTAGGGGCCGCTCTGATCAGTACCCTTACGGAAGGAATGCGTCAACGAATTGTAGAGAAGGGGATCGATCCGGCACGGGTTGTGCTTTTTCCCCCGCGCGCGGATTCATCGCTCTACACGCTACGTGATCGCATCGACGGCTCAGCTTTCCGTGAAAGGTACGGACTGCAAGGGAAGTTCATCGTTTCGCACTCCGGAAATATGGGCGTCAAACAAGGGCTTGAGGTAATTCTTCATGCAGCCGATAAATCGCGCGAGCGGGAAGATATCCAGTATGTATTGGTCGGAGATGGAGCGATGCGTGTCCAACTCGAAGCGGAGGCGCAACTACGCAAACTGCACAACGTGCTATTTCTGCGTGTGCTGCCAACGAGTGAATTCCATGAGATGCTGGTTGCCACCGACATCGCCCTGATCACTCAGCAGAACGCGGTCTCCAATATTGTCTTCCCGTCGAAGACCGTGACATTGCTCTCGGCCGGATGCCCGGTGATTGCTTCGGTCAATGCAGGGAGCGAAGTTGCGCGAGCAGTGCTGTGCTCAGGAGCTGGGTTGGTGGTAAACGCGGAGAGCGCTGACGCGCTTTGGAGCGCGATCCTTGAGCTTTCAAAGTGTAGGGAATCACTGACCCGCATGGGTCTGCAGGCGCGTCAGTTCGCAATTAATTTCTGGGATGAACGGCGCACGCTGCCCCTGATGGAGCAGCAGATTGCAGAATGTATCAAACGGCAACAGTGAAGCCCTGCGCTATGACTGCGACACTACCACCTGCTCTGAAGACGGCGGAATGTGCGAACTCTGCGTTGACGCATTCCGAGCCTCTGACGGAAGTTGGCTCGTCAGCGTCTTGACAACGGTCGCAGCCGAATACGTCTCTTCGGTTCCCGAGAGGAATCGCAGAACAACATCCAACTCATCCCCTGTGGTTACCATGCCAGGTTCTATGCTGCCGTCTCGTTGCACCTGTTGCAGGCCGATATCGGCGAGCAGGCAGTTGCACAAGCACTTGCGCCCAATAGTCTCTTCGAAGACGCCGCCCTTGGCGACATAAACGTTTGCGGGTTCAGACGGGCAACGATAAGCGATTGCGCCGCTGCCGGTGCGATAGGCTTCGCGCAAGATCCCAATGTCGCAGACACGGGTACGGTTGCGGTAGACCTCTGCTTCCGAGGTTGTCCCCTCCAGTTGCGCTGCCTTGAATGGAAAACTTGTAGGCGAAGAACGTGGGTCGGTGAATACCGAAGCTTCACCACGCTTGATCTTCGTGATCAGGGCGGCTTTGTAGTCTTCGCGGAGGCCTGATTCTTCGCAAAAAGCAAAGGCCGTTCCGACCTGCACGCCGGAGGCGCCGAGTTCCAGAGCCTCTACCAGTTTTTCCGGCGTACCGTAGCTTCCTGCCAGCCAGAATGGCACGCCGCCCTGGCGGATCTTATCGAGATCAACCCTGTCGCGTTCGCCATAAACGGCTTCGCCTTTGTCGCTCAATACCAGTTGCCCGCGCGGCGGTGCGTTGTGTCCGCCTGCCGTTGGGCCTTCGATCACGAATCCGTCAACCTTGCCATTGGAGCGGCGGACCATGGTAGTAGCCAGCGTATTCGAGGAAATAATTGCGAGGAAGACCGGGCGCTCCAGAACAGGCAGTGGTTGGCCGAAGAATTCCTGCGGATCGAAGCGCATCAGGCAATCGTCTTCCGGCTTTGCTCCGGTGACGGACAACGGATAGCTGGCGGCATTTCCGCTGGCAAATGCGTCGAGAATTCCGGGTACCTTCAGTGGAATTCCAGCACCCATCAAAACGTAGCCTACCCCAGCCAACATCGAGCCATAAAGCGAAGCCAGCAATGGGAGCTGCAACTTTTCCATGCAGTTGACTCCCACCGGATTTGTGTGACCTTCACGAGCCAATGCCACTTCGACAAAGTTACTGACGATCAGCAGTTCGGTGGCCTCGCGGGTGTTGACCCGGGCAAGCATCGGTACCAGGCGATAAGACGAACCCGCAGGGCGCCCCTCGGGGATAAAGTGCCGGTTCAGAACACGCTCAGCCATCTCAGGGAAGGGAAACGTTGCCAAGCCTCGGCGCATGTGGCCGCCCGGGTCGCCGTCCTGCAAACGCCGCGCAAATATCGTGTCGAGCGCCGTGCTGGAAACAACTCCTAGCTGCCCGGTGAGGGATACAGCCCTCGCCAAACGCCAGTCAGACACGCCTGCCCCCATGCCGCCCTGAATAAGTACCGGATGCTGAGTCATGGACTTGATTGTTGCAGGCATTTGCGATGGGCTAAGTCATAGTTTTGTATTAATTGCTGCAAGGGCAATTTGAGGGCAAAAAACCGTACGGGATTGGCCGCTTTTTCGGCGAGCCATCCCGTATGGCGAAGGTGTGATCTATTCCTTAAGGGCGTGCGTGCCATGCGTAATCGCAGCCCCGGCACGCAACGCAGCGGCAACCACTACAACTTCCGATATCTCCTGCTCGGACGCGCCAGCTTCTCGGGCCTTGTCTGAGTGGATCTGGATGCAGTAAGGGCACTGGGTCGTAAGCGCCACAGCTACTGCCATTAATTCCTTATATTTAGCCGGAATGGCCCCGGGCGCCATGGCGGCTTTATCAAAGGCCCAGAACGCTTTAATCGGCTCCGGCGCTCCTGCGTCCAGGCTCTTCAGTTTCTTGAGATTCTTCATGTCGTACACGGCCACACCTCCTGATATGTTGCTGGGAATCGATTGTAGTGCATCGGATGGTTACAGAACGTTTCTAAGGCTTAGGCTGGATCCCGTCCAGCTTCAGTTCGTAGATTGCAAACTGCACGTGCCAAGTCGTAGATTCGCCAGGCTTCAGGAAAACAACACCCGTGTCCTGCTCTCCCCAAACTTTCTTGTCGAATGGATCGGAGAGATTGTACTGGGGTTCGATCGCGACAAAGTTCTTTGTGGGCGGAGCGTACATCTGGATCGCCTTGATTTCCTTGGAAATAGCAGTGATCTTAACCCCATAATTTGCTGCCGGATCGGTGACGCGCACCTCTACGTTTCCTACGGCGTCGCGTTGCAGTGCGGTGAAGGAATCATCGAAGTAGCCGGTGCTGAGCGGAGCGCCATCTTCGGCTCCGAAATCAAAGCGCGTGCCCTTCACAGGAACCAATTTGCCGAGGGGGAAAACGTCATCGTAGTCAGTCGCGGGAGCGCGCATGGTGGCGGGTATGTGCACTCGCACCTGCTTTCGGTCCCCGCTGGGAAAGGCAAAGTAGGGGTGCATCCCTATCGCCATTGGCAACCGTTCCTTGCCAACGTTTTTTGCCGTCACTTTCAGGTCCAGTAAATCTCCCCTCAGCCTTGCTTGAATCTTTACATCGGTTTGCGAGGGCCAATGTCCGCCAAAGTTCCCGGCGTTCAGACCGGTAGTGAGTCCTGATTCCCCTGCCAGGGAGTAGAGTTGTGCCTTCCCGAACTGGGCTCGCAGAATTAACCCGTGCATGGCGTGAAGCTCAGCGCCAGGTCGGTCTCCTTTCCAGTTGGCAGGGAGGGAGATCTTCTGCCCATCCGCATTAACCTCAATCCTCCGATGGTCGGCAGAGAGCGTGCCGCGAATGCGGTTGGGGTAGGGAAGCAGAAAGGCCCCACCGATTTTGAAGGCTTCATTGCCATAGGGGTCGGGGCCGTCAAGCTTTGCTTTCGCCTGGTTCAGCGGAGGCGAAGCCAATAACGAAATCACTCCCTTGCCGGGCACAAACGCTTTAAGTTGGAGCAGGTTCATGCCGCGTCCAGGGAGAAAAACGGCTTCCACAAATTGTGGTTTGGCCGGGTTCTCCGCAAGAGGCAGTTGCAACCTGAAAACTGGTTCGCCGCCGATGGTCGTGGAGGTGTCTGTGGTGGCGTAGATTTTCTGGCCGGGCTGTGCCCCAGTCTGCGCCCCCGCGAGTAAGCCTCCGAAGGCTAGAGCCAGGGCCAGAGCGCGGACGAGAATGCGTGACTTCATATTTTCGATGCTCCAAAAATCTTGCACTGGGCAAGCAAAAAGGCCTCACGGCCGACATCCTGCGCACAAAATGTTGAAGGAGCAGAGGACTTGGCCTCTGCTCCTTCAACGCATCCCTGTTTCATTTGCGCGATCCTAAATAAACATCTCGTCGCTTGGCACGGCCTTGGAGCGTCGAGCCTTGCGCCCCGCCAGAAACTCACCGAAACCTGCTGCAACGCCTTCCATCAGCGCCGAGAAATGCCGCGCTGGCGAAGTTACGGTATGCTGCAACGCCTCGGCTGTCAGGTCCACGCGTTGCATCGTGCGGGTCGCCAGAATATCCGCCTTGGCCGCCTGAGTTCGCGCGATGCCAACAATTTCGGTAACGGTATCGTTGATCTCCCCAGCCTGTGAGCGCACCAGGCTTGAGGTTTCCGTTAGGTTTGTGACCACAGTGCGGATCATCGGGGTGCTCTCATCCACGAGGCTGCGCACCGTCGCAATCAGCGGCAGCGCCTGCTCTTCTATCTTGGTCGAGAGCGCTTCCACACGCTGGCTCAACTTGCGAGTGGTGACGAACATCCCAAGCAGAATCAGGGTCTGCAGTACAACTGCAACCGAGGTCACCGCAACGAAGGCGGTGAGTAAGGTCGTCTCATTCATGATGGGCCTGTCCAATCACTGAGGGCCATCCCCTGGGGATAGCCCTGCAGCAAAATAATGCGAGTTTACAGCTTGGGTGCGCCGGGTTCGGGAATCGGGTCCTGACTGGCGTCCCGATATGCCTGACGGCCAGCCTCAAACGCCGAGCGGATATTGTCTTTTTGCTGTGCGATCACGTCTTTGCCGCGATCCGCCCATTCCTGTGCCTGTTCCTTGTACTTGCGCGCCCGTTCCTGAACCACTTCCCGGCTTTCTTCCGCCGCCGTCAGAATCGATTCACGCGTTTCGCGACCGGGCTTCGGCGCATACAGGACACCTACCGCCGCTCCTACGCCCAGTCCTGCTAGAAACCATAGAATTCCGCTACCACTGCAGCTGCAGCCTTCGTCAGCCATCGAACGCCTCCTGAAAACACCTTAAGAATCAAATGCTAACACCCGGGTCAGGCAATTACAAACCAGCACGTCTCCCAAATCTGCACGCGGAATGGCATTCTACATTGCTTGAATCAGCCCTACGCAACACCTTGTCCGCACCTTAGAGTATGCTAGCCAAAGATTTAGCTTCTGTCTTATCATTGTGATGATTATCACATGTCAATGTGATAGTTACACTGAAGGCGGGGCTCCTCGTTTGTATAATCAATGAGGTTCTTCCATCGTTTTCCGTTCGTTGTGAAAGGTTGGCCAGGACTCCTTCATATGCCCTTGCTTTGGCTTCGAGTTGCGACCGTACTGTACGGAGTAGGACTGATCCATGCAATCCTGATGCTCCGTCAGCGGGGGGAGCGCTCAGGATTGATTGCGGCTCCGGCCGTTTGCCTGGGAATGGTCTTTCACTTTGTTTCAATCGTAGAGACTGCGCTGATTTATGGTTATGCGGAGCTGCTGACGATCCGCCATGCCGAGTCTGGCTTAGCGCTCATCATCGCCCTGATCTTCACCGCGCTCTATTTGCGCTACAAGACAGCCTCTCCGGCAGCATTCATCTTCCCGCTCATCTTTATTCTTACTTTTGCTTCGGCCCTTGCGCAGCATCCCGTGGCGTTTTCTTCGCCAACATTTCGCAGCCGTTGGATCGTCTTTCACGTCTGCACCCTGCTGTTTGGCTATGCCATGCTCTTCCTGAGCTTTGTTTCCAGTCTCCTTTACCTGGTTCTGGCCCGCCAGCTCAAACGCAAAAAGACGGCAAGCTGGGCTGCCCGTCTACCGGCCTTGCAGGAGATCGACGAGCTTGGCTACAAAGCGCTGTTAATGGGTTTTCCTTTTATGACGGTCGGCCTTTTGGCGGGGGCCGTGGTAGCGCAGGAACTTTATGGAGCCACCTATTTCACCGACCCCAAGGTGCTGCTTTCGCTTCTGATGTGGAGCATCTACCTGGTCCTTCTTTACACGCGTTGGAGCGCCGGATTGCGGGGCAGAAAAGCCGCTTACCTGGCCAGCTTTGGATTCATCGTCTCCGTTTGCGCGTGGGGTGCGAATTACTTGAGTAAACTGCATAGGTTTGTCGCCCCATGAACTTTTTCGTTCTGGGCGTAAATCACAAAACGGCGCCAGTGGAAGTGCGGGAGCGCTTCGCCATACCAGAGGCGCGTCTGCCCGAGGCTCTAGCCAAGCTGACTTCGATGCAGGGCATAGAGGAGGGCATGATCGTCTCCACCTGCAATCGCGTGGAGATTTTTGCCCGGTCTCAGAACGGCCATTGTGATTTGCAACAGTTTGTCCGAGACTATTTCGGCTTCAGTGCCGGGGAATACGAGCCTTACATCTTCGAACACCAGCAACTTGAGGCCGTGAAGCACGTCTTCCGCGTCGCCTCCAGCCTGGATTCCATGGTGGTCGGCGAGTCGCAGATTCTGGGTCAGGTAAAAGAAGCCTACGCCACCGCGCGTGCAGTGGGCTCCGTGAATTCTCAGCTTGACCAGCTTATGACGCGCGCCTTTGCCGTGGCAAAAAAGGTACGCAACGAAACCTCTATTGCCACCTCGTCGGTTTCCATCGCCTCGGTGGCGGTTGAGCTGGCAGAGAAGATCTTCGGCAGCTTGGCCGGCAAGGTAGTCTACCTGGTCGGAGCCGGTAAGATGTGCGAACTGGCTGCCCGCCATCTGCTCTCCCACGGAGCCAAGAAAATATACGTTGCCAACCGCACCTTTGACCGGGCGGTAGCACTGGCAGATAAGTTCGACGGCGAGGCGGTCCCGTTTGAACGTCTGTATGACACTGCACCGTGGGCCGACATTATCATCAGCTCCACCGGCGCTCCGCATGTGATTTTTCGCAAGGAACACGGCGAGAAGTTTCTCCACGCCCGCAAGAACCGCCCGATGTTCTTCATTGACATTGCGGTGCCGCGCGACATCGATCCCGCACTCAATGACTTGGACGGAATCTTTGTTTACAACATCGACGATCTGCAGCAGGTCGTGCAGTCGCATATTGGAGACCGCCGCAAGGAAGCGGTTCGCGCCGAGTTGCTGGTGGATGAGGAAGTTCGCAAGTTTGAGCAGCGAGCCCAGACCGCCGAGGTCGTCCCCACGATTGTTTCACTGCAGCAGCATCTGGAGAATCTGCGTCAGGCCGAGTTGGACCGGGTGCGCGGCCGCCTGGGGAATCTCACTCCTGAACAAGAGATGGCCGTCGAGGCGCTCAGCAAGGGCATCATTAACAAAATCATGCACACCCCGATTACTACTTTGAAATCGGCGGCGCGCGATCCAGAGTCGACGACGGTTGTCGATGTAGTGCGTAAGCTGTTTAACCTGCGCGTGGAAGCACCAATCGAGCCGCCGAGTGCGCCCGAGCAGGAACAATCGGCTACCAGCGCGACTGCGTCAGCGGTGCGCGGCAAGCAAAATCAGAGTTAAGACAAAGGAAGTCTGCATGGCATTGCTTCGAATCGGTTCCCGTGGCTCACAGCTTGCACTCTGGCAGGCACATCACATTTCAGCCCTGCTTCGCGAGCAAGGACACGAGGTCGAGCTCGAAATCATTAAGACCACAGGCGACAAGATTACTGACGTGGCTCTGGCCAAGGTTGGCACTAAGGGAATGTTTACCAAGGAGATCGAGGAAGCCCTTGCCGAAGGGCGCGTTGATCTTGCGGTGCACAGTCTCAAGGATCTGCCCACGTCACTTGCCGGTCCGTTTGAGATTGCGGCCATTACGGAGCGAGTCGATCCCCGTGATGCATTCCTGTCGATTCGCTACAACAGCGTGAAGGAACTGCCGAATGCGGCACGTGTCGGCACCAGCAGTCTGCGACGGCAGGCCCAACTCATGCAGTTCCGCCCTGACCTCGAAATTCATCCTTTGCGCGGCAACGTGGACACCCGCGTGCGCAAGTTGGAAGAGGGCGAATACGATGCCGTGATTCTGGCGGCAGCAGGATTGAAGCGTTTGGGCAAGACTCAGCACATCAAGGAAATCATCGAGCCGGAGATTATGTGCTCGGCCGCCGGACAAGGCGCGCTTGGCATCGAAATTCGCCTCGGCGATACGAAGATGCGCGAGCTCCTCGCTTTTTTGAATGACGAGCCTTCACGTTTGGCCACGGTTTGCGAGCGCGCTTTGCTCAACCAGCTTGGCGGCGGGTGCCAGGTTCCTATAGGCGCTTATGCGGTGGTCGCGAACGGTCAAATCAAACTCACGGCGATCTGTGCTCGTCCTGATGGAACCGAGTTATTACGTGAAATTGGAACCGGCACCGATCCGGTTGAACTCGGACAGCGCCTCGGTACGATGATTCTGCGACGCGGCGGAGATAAGATTCTGCAAGACGTTTATAGCGACAATGCGACGGGTGCTACTTCGCGATAGGCTACTTACCTTATGGTCGAGAACGAAAATAGCGGCTTCACAGCGCCATTGAAGGGCTGGCGAATTCTGGTTTCGCGCGCTCGCGAGCAGGCCAGCACTCTTTCGGCGGGACTTCGCGTGCTTGGGGCAGAGGTCTACGAGATTCCGTTCATTGAAATTCGTCCACCCCGCTCCTACAAGTCTCTCGATGAATCGCTGAAAGTCATTGGCGAATACGAGTGGCTCATTCTAACCAGCGTGAATTCTGTGCATGCTCTGTTTGATCGAATGGCGCTGCTAAACATTCCAAAACGCGTGCTTTCCCATCTCAACATCGCCTCCGTCGGCCCCGCTACCCGTGCGGCGATTGAGCATGAGGGATTGAATATTGCGGTAACGCCCAAGGACTACGTCGCCGAATCCATCGTTGAGGCGCTCTCTGACAAGGTCGGAGGCAAGCGCGTTCTTCTCTGCCGCGCCAAGGTCGCCCGAGACGTGATTCCTCGCGAACTGCGCGGGATGGGAGCGTTTCTGGATGTCGCAGAAGCTTATGAAAACGTGATTCCGCAGTCCTCGCGAGCTGAGCTCCGTGCGCTCCTGCGCGATCCGCTGCGCCGTCCGCATGCGATCACCTTCACCAGTTCCTCCACGGTGAAGAACTACGTTGCGCTGTTGGGAATTCGGTCAGGACGATCAAAGCTGGTGGACGGCGTACTTAACGTTTCGATCGGCAGGATAACGTCTGAAACATTACGCCAGTACCAGTTGAGTGTGGACGTGCAGCCCGCCGAGCACACAATTCCAGCGCTGATCGAAGCGATTGTGCGTTATGCGAGTGAGCATTCTCGTCTGGCTGAACCGATGAGCGTACTTTCTGGCGAGATCACCAACCGCTAAAAACCGAGCAACTCTTTCAATCTCCTGAAGTATCTCCGGCTAACCGGCACGGTTGCGCCTGACTTTGTTCGGATCCTCGGGGAATTGCTGTCTTCCAGCAGGATTTCGTCGATGCGCTCGATATTGATCAAAAACTGCTTGTGGCATCGTACTAGATTGGTCTTGCTCTCCAGCACCGCGAGAGTGAGTTCGGTAAAGAACTCTCCCTTGGGAGATACGACATAAACTCCAGCAAGGTCGGAGCGAACGAATTCCACCTCGCCAATGCCAATAAGCTTGATCCGATGGGTCGTAATGCAGGGGATGCTGCGAATCTCCGGTGAAGCATATACCGGTCGAATTCCCTGCCCCAAGCTCTTCTTCAGTTTACGGATTGTCTTTGCCAGACGATCGGTTTCAACGGGCTTTACCAGGTAGTCGAGCGCATTTTCCTCAAACGCCTTCACCGCATATTCGTCAAAGGCGGTGACGAACACGGTGGCCGGTAATATCTCCTGATCGATCATGCTCAAGAAGTCGAAGCCATTGATGGTCGGCATCTGGATATCAAGGAATAGCACGTCAGGCTTCTGTTGCCGTATTTCGCGCAGGGCCTCAATCGCGTTCCCACATTGGCCTACAACGACAAACTCACCTGTTTCCTGTAACAGGGCCTCGAGTTCTTCGCGGGCGTGGAGTTCGTCGTCCACAATGAGTGCGCGCATCATTCGTGGCACCCCTCAACTGGAAAGCGCACGGTCACGCGCGTCATCTCCTGCGGTATGCAGGTGACACTGGTGCCGAAGTCCTTTCCCAGCAGGTTCTTGATGCGTTTGTCCACGATGCTAATGCCGAGTCCGTCCTTCGACTGCTTTGCCTCATCGAAGGTGCCGGCGTTGTCCTCAATTTCAATAATTGCAAACCCATTTTCGCGGTAGGCGCTGATCTTGGTCTTTCCCTGGTCGAGCATCTGTGAAATGCCATGCTTGATCGAATTTTCGACCAACGGTTGTAGCGTGAAAGTCGGGATCTTGAGGCTTAACAGTGTAGGGTCGATTGACGTCTCAATCACAAGCCGGTTTTCGAAGCGAGCCTTCTCTATTTTCAGGTAAGAATTCACATGATCGAGTTCTTCCTGCAAGGTCGATAGATCGGCGTTGCGCTTTAGGTTCTTGCGGAAGAAATTGGATAATTCGATCAGCAAACCCCGCGCCCGCGCAGAATCGTTGCGGATAATTGAAATGATTGTATTGAGTGCATTAAACAGGAAATGCGGATTCACCTGGGCTCGAATCAGCTTAAGTTCGGCGATGGTCAGCAGATCCTGCTGATGGTGGTATCGCGAAAGCAGCAACTGACTGGACAGCAACCGCGCGATCCCTTCCCCAAGGCTCTTGTTCATGTTCAGAAAAGCTTTGTTGCGCGGTTCATAAAGCTTGATGGCGCCAATGACCTCAGTATCAATATGGAGTGGCACTACCAGCACGGAGTCGAGTGAGCATTTGGCGCTCAGTGCGCAACAATAATGGTCGTTCACGCCATCCAGAAAAATCACCTGGCGATCTTGGATAGCTTTCCGGGTTTCACTTGCGGCGATAGGGCTGCCCGGCTTGTGGTGGTCTGAACCTGAGCCAACGAACGCCAGCACTCTTTCGGTATCCGTAATCGCTACAGCGCCGACTCCGGTCTCTTCGTAAATGATCTTTGCGATATTGGCAGGCGCATCGCCGACGAAGCCTTTCTGCATGATGTTGATGGTTCGCTCCGCGATCTTAAATGCCTTGTCGGAGAACAGTGCCCCGAGGCTGTCATATCGGTTCTTCTGGTCGCGGATGATGCTCATGAACAAGGCCGCGCCTATCGCACTGGATACGATCATGGGGATCGCGATGGCTTTCACCAGTTCAATTGCGTTCCCGTAGGGCCGGGAAAACAGGAGAATGATGAGCATCTGCACTACCTCTGCGAAAAAGGCGGTGACAAAAGCTACCTGGGGCTTGAAAATCTTCTCGCTGGGACCTCGCCTGCAGAGATATAAATGGACCAATCCGCCGATCAGTCCTTCCGTGGTGGTAGATAGCCCGCAGGAAAATGCAGTGAAGCCTCCAAGGAAGTATCGGTGCATGCCGCCGGTGAACCCAACCGCGAGGCCCAGTACGGGGCCACCGATGATTCCAGCCAGCACCGGTCCAATAGCGCGTGTGTTCGCAATGGCATCGCGTACAGGCATGCCCAGATACGTGCCCATGATAGAAATAATGGAGAAAAACACGTAGAGGTACAGCTTGTCTCGCCGCCGCAGGGACTCGCCCATCAACGGCTTGAACCCTGGAGACTTACAGTAAAGATAGGCGATCACCAGAAACACCGACATCGCTTCGACGAGCGAGAAGAATAGTTTCATGGTTCAGACCGCCAAGAGGTATCTGTTCTGGAAATCCTATGTTACTCCATCGTTGCTCTTTGGCCAGACGTTTTCCGTCGAGCGAATAGGTTTGGATCAGTAACTGAAGGTTCGGTCCTTAGGCATGGCGGATCAAATAACGATGCCGCTTACATCTGGCGCAGGCGTGCTCTCATCGAGCGCCGCGCGGTCGCAAGAGTGGTAGTCGCGACGCTAAACGACTACTCACCCGACTCTGGTTGTGCTCATGCGGCGTGCGTCAAAGTGGCACGAACGGCTTCGGCACTGGCACCGTAAACAACGTGGGAGGCGAGGGCGCGCAGGTGGCTCGATATGGGGTACTCGTCGGGAGAGCCCGACAATCCTGTCAGCGGGACGGCAGCTTCGTCGGCCAAAGCAAAAAGCAGGGCTCCAAAAAGCGTGCCGAATCCAGCGCGCGCGTGTGGGAAGTATTCAGCGGTGAGTCCATAGAGCGCACCCATGGCGGTTCCGAAGGCGTAATGGACAATCGGCCCGGCTTTTGCCTTCTCGTCTCGTGTGAGAGGACGAAAATGTATTCTGCGGGCGATTCGGTCGGCAGCTTTCATGGTTGCGTCCTCGGGTGTTGGTTCCTCCTGGGGGGAAGTGTAGCGGCGCGGCTGGGGTGTAGCTTTGCTAAGCAGTGTCTGGAACTCGTTCATAGCCCATGCAGCGGTGGCCCCGGCGATGGCTCCGAAGAGCAACCCTCGGTATAGATTTGGGGAGCGGTCAGTCATGGAAATGTGCCTCCAAATCTTGGACGCGGACTCGCTGTGCGAAGTGGCTTGCTGAGAATGAGCAGTCGGAGCACACAGAGTTGCGCAATAATTTCCATACAGCTCTGTCCCCGTGCGGCACTTCTGGCTGCGATTGCTTCCAAGTAGCAGGAGGTTCCGATGGCCGCCAACCCTGTAATTCCGTTTCCGTCCCTTAGAATCGAAAAGCAGAACTCGGGTGATACCGTGATCGCTCTTTGTCACGGCAGAGTGGTTTCTGAAACTGTGCCGACCCTGCAGCAGGAGATACGCCCGATGATTGAACAAGCCAAAATAGTCGTGCTCGACCTGACCGACGTCAGCTACGTAGATAGTTCCGGACTGGGCGCGCTCGTGGGCTTGTTCGTATCTGCGAAGCGAGCAGGAAAGCAGCTGAAACTCATCAACCTGAGTGCTCGCGTTCAGGAACTGCTGCGCATCAGTAACCTGCTTAGCGTCTTTGAGGGATTTGGCGAATACTTGTAGTAGTTGGTCCGTGGTCAGACTATGAACTAGCTGCTCCTCCCGGGCCCCACAGCTTCCAACGTTTGTCTCTCGGAATCTCAGTATCATTGTGCTCACCCCGAGTTCCACCGCATCCGGCGCTCGCGATGCGCAAGAGCTACAATTTGTAGTTCGCTTTTGAGAGCGGGGAGATGCAATGAAACAGATTGCGGATTGGGCGCTAGCCATGGCCGTAGCGCGAGGCGCCAGCCATGCCGAAGCACGGATCGTGAACGAGCGGGCACGTTCGCTGGGAACGCGGGATGGGCGCGTGGCCATGGCCTCTGACGATGAGTCGCTGGGCCTGGGGATGCGAGTTTTAGCCAAAGGCGGTTGGGGATTCGCCGCAACCCAGGAGCTGACGCGTGCGGGAGTGGAGCGCTGCGCGGCGCTAGCCGTTGAGATTGCAATGGCCTCTGCAAAGGTCCAGAGCGAGCCCGTGCGGATGGTAGATGAACCGGCGGCTGTTGCGACATGGGATTCGCCTTGCGAGATCGATCCATTCGGGGTACCAGTCGAGCAGAGCCTCGGGTTGTTAAAAAAGATTGACGCGGCGCTGAGGGCGGTAGATGGAGTGACGCTGGCCGAGACCAGCATGATCTTCCGCCGCTACGAGCAGTGGTTCTACAGCACGGAAGGCGCGGCGATCCACCAGACGCGAACAACGACCGGCGCGGGTTTCGCGGCGCATGCGTTTGAAGGTGACACGATTCAGACCCGCTCGTACCCGAATTCGTTTGGAGGGCAGTACCAAAACAAAGGGTATGAACTGGTAGCCGAGCTCCGCCTGCTGGAGAACGCCGAGCGGGTAGCGCGGGAGTGCGTCGCTCTGCTGAAGGCTCCGCAGTGCCCCGAGGGACGGCGCGATCTGGTGCTGGATTCCTCACAGCTTGGATTGCAGATTCACGAGTCAATTGGACATCCGATTGAACTCGACCGGGTGCTGGGCTATGAGGCGAATTTTGCGGGCACGTCATTTCTAACCCTGGACAAACTACACAACCTTCGCTACGGGAGCGACTTAGTCAACGTTGTCGCCGATGCGCGCCCAGAGCACGGCCCAGGACTCGGGACATTTGCCTATGACGATGAAGGTGTCCAGGCGCAATGCGTTCCCATCATCACCAAGGGCCAGTTTGAGGGATACCTCTCATCGCGCGACACGGCGGCCATGATTGGTCGTAACCGCTCCGGCGGGCACATGCGCGCCGAAGGATGGGCCCGGGTGCCGATTGTGCGCATGAGCAACGTGAGCATTCTGCCCAGCGAGAAGCCTTTGAGCTTCGACGAACTGATTGGCTCGACCGACGATGGAATCTACATGGAGACCAACCGCTCGTGGTCCATTGACGATAAGCGTTTCAACTTTCAGTTTGGCTGCGAAGCGGCTTGGGAGATCAAGGGCGGAAAGCTGGGACGAATGTTGCGCAATCCTTCATACTCGGGGATCACCACCGAGTTCTGGAACTCAATGGACGCGATCTGCGACCGGAGATACTGGACTCTATGGGGAACTCCGAACTGCGGCAAAGGACAGCCAGAACAGGGAATGGGGACGGGGCATGGAGCGGCTCCAGCCCGGTTTTTGCAGGTGAAGGTGGGCGGCGCTTACGGGGGCTAGTAGCGGTTCCAAGTTGACGTGCTTAGGCATTTGTTTTTGTTCCGAAAGCAACGAGGAATCCTTGCAGCGCTCAAGTTCGAAAGGAGATCGATGAATGTGAATGTAGCGATGGATCAGGACCGATGCTCCGAGATTTTTGATCAAGTGCAGCGTGCCGCCTCGGTGAGTGACGTGGAGGTCACAGTGCAGGGCGGGCGTTCGGCGCTGACGCGCTTTGCCAATAACGCGATTACCCAGAATGTGAGCGAGGAAGGGTGCGAAGTTTCGGTGCGGGTCCAAGTCGGCGGACGCACCGCGCGCGCTACTACCAATCGGCTCGATGGCGAGAGTTTGCGACGAGTGTTGAAGCATGCGGAAGAGTTGGCGCGCGTACAGGAAGAGGACCCAGAACTGTTGCCGATATTGACCGCCGCGGAGCAGGGAAGTGCGCCGCCTCTCGATCGCCACTGCGAGGAAACGGCGGAGATGGGTGCGGGCGAACGCGCGGAACAGGTCGCAGCGATGGTGGGGATCGCCCGTCGCAACGGGCTGAATTCCGCTGGGACGTATTCCTGCAGTGAGAGTTTCCAGGCGCTGTTCAACTCGCACGGAATTGCAAGATGGCACAGGCAGACTCTGGCCGAAACCTCCGTCACCATGCTTGCGGCGGACAGCTCGGGATGGCAGAAGCAGAATTACACCAGCGCCAAAAGGCTCGATGCACGGGCGCTGGCCGAGATTGCGGCTGAGAAGGCTTTGCGCTCTGCCGCTCCGGTGGAAATGCCTCCGGGGAAGTACACGGTCATCCTCGAGCCGTCAGCAGTGGTCGATCTGATCGGATTCCTCGCCGCCGACTTTAGCGGATCGGCATTGTTGGAGCAGCGCTCCTGCCTTAATGGACGGTTGGGGACAAGGCTTTTTGGCGAGAACATTTCGATCAGCGACAACGTGAGCCACATTGAGCAGACGGGACCGGGTTTTGATGGCGAAGGTGTGGCACGGCAGGAACTGACACTGGTGGAGAACGGCGTGGTATGCAACGTAGCCATGGCACGCGGTACGGCGGCGCGAGTAGGGCGTTCGGGGCTGGCGGACAAAGTTTCCGCGCGCGCAACCGGACATGGTTTCAGTTTGCCAAATGAAGGAGGCGAGGCAGCGGCGAATATCGTTTTCAAAGTGGCCGAAGGAACGGCAAAAACAGTGCAGGAGATGATTTCCCGCACTGAGCGCGGATTGCTAATTACCCGGCTCTGGTATATCCGCGAAGTGGATGCCTATGAAAAGATACTGACCGGAATGACAAGGGATGGAACGTTCTTAGTGGAAAACGGAGCGGTCGGAAAGGGAATCAGGAACCTCCGTTTCAATCAGAGCGTAATCCAGATGTTGCAGCAAACACTCGACTTAGGGAGTCCGGTGCGGGCGTGCGGGGAAGAGGCCTTTGATATGGTAGCCCCAGCAATGCGAGTGGAAGGATTTCAATTTACGGAGACCACGCGCTTCTAGCGATAGCCGCGCCTTTAATCGCAACGGCCATAAGCACGAAATCTGCACCTAAGTGGACACTTTCGTAATTTTCCATTTGTTGGATAGACGCTTATGCTGAACATCGTGAAAACGTATCCCTTGAACGACCTGCGCGGCGCGGTCAGATTTCCTCTACACCTACGTGTCGCCCTTCGCGACAATGAGGAAGATCTGGAGGCTGAGACCCAGGATATCTCCGCTGGCGGCGTTCTCATCCACTGCGCTGTTGAATACCAGGTTGGTTCGACTATTCAGTTTTCGATTTCCATGCCTGCCAAGTCGATGGGAGCCGAAAAAGACGTGCGGGTCGAGTGCGTAGGACGGGTTGTCCGCTGCACACCGGTCGGCGACAGGAATGCAGTTGGGGCAATCATTGACGAATACCGAATCACCCGCTAAGCTAGGCGAAACGAAACCTCTGTTTATAGAGAGCGGGAACAGCCGATGGCCGCAGGCGAGCCCAACCCAGTAGTGCCAACGGAAGTCGAAGTTCCAGACGATGCCATACGTTTGATTGTGGCCGACGGCGAGCCGAGTTTTCGCGTCGGCGTCCGGAAAATCATTGCAATCGAAGACGATATCCGCATTGTGGCGCAGGTCGAGTCTGCCCAGAGTGCGCTTACCGCAGTTGGCCGCTACGAAGCCGACCTGATTTTGCTAGAAGCCGGGTTGAGTAGTTCTCCGGGTGAACTGGTAACTGGCCTGTTGGCTATAGCCCCATCTATAAAAATTATTCTTGTCATGATCGAACCCACGGAATCTGAAACGGTGGAACTGCTGCGCCTTGGAACGCGCGGCATCGTAACACGATCCATTGCCCCCGATCTGCTCATCAAATGCATTCATAAAGTGCACGAGGGAGAGACTTGGCTCGACCATCAGGGAGTCAACTGGGTCATCGAAGCGTATCGCGCGCAAGCTTTGCAATTGATATCGCCACGCAACCGTGTGAGATTAAACCCAAAGGAAATCCAGATCATTGCCGGCGTGACACAGGGTTTGCGCAACAAAGATATCGCACAAGAAGTCGGCACCACCGAACAAGTGGTGAAGAACTATCTGCGAAAGATCTACGACAAACTCGGTGTCTCTGACCGACTGGAACTTGCACTCTATTGCATGCATCATCGGCTGCTGGAAACCTATCCCAAGGCGGATCTTCCTGGTCCGTCCCAGCCTGCTCTTGGGCAGGCAGCGATTGCGTCGATGGCGAATGTTGATCCTTCCCGGAAATAGTGAACTTGCAGGGTAATTCACAGGCTCAGGAAAGCCGTGCTCACGGAAGCTATTGCGTGCGCTACAATAGAATTGTTCGCGCGAGCGAATCCTACCTGTAAAGCGGAGAGATGGCCGAGTGGCTGAAGGCGCACGCTTGGAAAGCGTGTTTAGGGGTAACTCTAACGTGGGTTCGAATCCCACTCTCTCCGCCAGACCTTTTTTATCAACTTCCATAAAGTCAACTAAATGCATATATGTCAACAAGTTATGCAATAGGTCGTGGGGCGAATATAGCGCCCTAAACGAACGCTATTGCTCAATTACCCCTGATTTGTCTTACAAAATCGAGGGTGTCTTACAATGGAGCCCGATGCCCAGGCGGCGCTCATACACGGCCCTTGGTGTGCACGGCGAACATAAACTGAGAAAGCCAATTTGTGGGCAGCACACCGAAGTCACGCACTAGAGTTCCTGAAAAGCCAATAAAACGAGAAAGTGGCGGTCGGTGGAATCTACATACTCGCTCTATTTTTGGCCTACTCTATGTCCTTGCCGAGTGCGACCTGCGGCGATTGCCGGACTGGGTTAGGGGGGCGGCGTCCATCGTCGTGATACCCGCAAGCGCGACCGGCGCCCGGTCGGGAAATTGAGCGACAAGGGACAAGCTTCCGCCCATAGCTTCGACAGCGCGGCGTAGGGTTGAGATATGCATATCTGTACGCTTTTCGATCTCTGAGATCTGCTTCTGCGCGATGCCGAGATTTTTCGCCATGCGCACCTGCGTCAGCTTGCGCGCTTGGCGCAGCTCTTGCAGCGTCATTTCCTCTGCGATCAGTACCGCGGCCCGCGCCTCGACTTTCTTGCGGCGAGCAGGGCTGAGCCTCTTGATGACATCATCCACATTTCTGGCCATGGCTACTTCTTCTCCTTCTTTTTCATCACTCGATCCAGATGAGCGTCGAATCGAATATCTGCCTTTCGGAGCAGTTCCTTATAGAACCGCTTTTCGCCGCTACCTGACTTATCGCCCGCAACCAACAGAATCGCTTTGCGCTTCGGATCGAAGGCGAATGCCACGCGCCAGACACCGTCGGCCGCATCGAAGCGTAGCTCCTTCATATTCGGGTGTCTGGAGCCGTTCAGCGTGTCCACGCGGGGACGCCCCAGTTGCGGCCCAAACTGTTGGAGCAGTCTGGCTAACGCCAGAATTTCCGTCTGCACATCATCTGGTAGCGCGAAGAATTCCAGTTCAAACTCATCTCCAATCTGAACTTGCCACTTCATGTACGACTATACCTCCAAAGGTATATACGGTCAAGAGTATTATGAGCCGATGAGAGCTTCATGAGGCGAGCGTCCTAGCAGCTTCCCTGTTTGTGAATGTAACATAGCAAGACTATGTAAACTATTGTAAAGTTATTTGCTTCCGGTTACGCGGGTAACTTACGCAGCATTCATCTCCTATTTACAATTGCGGCACGTGAATCCTTCATCCGTTGCTGGCAGATTCGCGAAAAGGGGAGATTTTGTAAATGAGCAGGACTGAACCGCCTTGCACGTCTGCGAATCCGCCGAACACCTCCGAACATCAACAAGGCAAACCACTCACCGTTCAAGAGCAGCGTGAGGCACTGATTGCGCCACTCACTGCCAGGCTCCAGGCCCTATGGTCAAAGAAGACGCTCCGTCTCACTTCTGACGAAGTTGATCTGCTGCAACTCATGAGCACACTTGTCCGGCTTTCCGACCTGGATGTCCTCCAGACTCTACCTATTGCAAACAAAATCATGCCACCCACCGAGGCGTGGGATTTATAACCCCAGCAATATTTAGCGACAGACATGAGCCCATGAATTCCCCCTCATGGGCGTCTGACGTAGAAATGCCGCAAAATGTGCATCATAATTATTGTTCTAGTAATCATATCCGGTGTATGATCGCAGCAGAAATAACCCCCGGCAAGGAAAGCCATTATGCCTAGAACCAAAGATCCCGACGCCCCACAGCTCATCAAGGCTTGTACCTCTCTGGATGAACTGACGTTGACACTCCTTGAGAAGATAAGACACAAGTTCCAGTTAACCAAAGTAAAAGCATCGAAAATGATCTTAGGGCTTGCCCTCGAGAAGAAGATCAAGCTGGTGGACGTCACAAAGTTCTACCAGGAGGTCTGGAGTAATCTTTCCTTCGAGAGCGGACAGCGCTTCTCGCAGTTGCGCCTTGACTGGACTCCCGAGGAGAATGCTTTGCTGCTTATCTACGCAAAACACCTGTTTAGTTCCAGTAATCGAAGCGAGGCCGTGCGGGTATTGATCACCTACTACGCAGTCCAGAACAAATTCGCCGTCGTTGGTCAGGTCAAGAAGTCCACAATTATTCCTAGCAAGAATTGACCCAGGACTCCCCCGCGAGTCGAGCAGCTTTCTACGCTCCTCACGGTAAGTCCTGAAGTCCGCCCACACATGTCTTGAGGTAGACTCGCGCCCAATGCGCTGCAGTTCACGTTGCACATTGGGTGCGGCTCCCCTGGCACAGCGGGCACCGCCTGTGCTGGTAGTGAGATCCATCACTCGGAACCACAATATGTCCGCACTCGAGCAACTCCCCTTTGAATCTGCGTAGCCCGTGCAGGTAGAAATCGTAAACTCACGACTCGCCGCAAAAAGATCAGGGGTAACTACAATCGGATTCGCGTCGCGGTAAAATATAGTAGTCATAGCAGTAATATGACATAATCAGCTTCACCACGGTAGGACAAAAGCAAAAGATTTGCGCAGGGGAGTTCTATGACCAAGCGCTACAGCGAACGGC
>Ga0316231_1000116_pt1 | contig 128950 bp, 130 predicted proteins | sample TBH18027metaG_FD_206002 | JGI IMG/M metagenome (GOLD analysis project Ga0316231, IMG submission 206002) | Freshwater microbial communities from Trout Bog Lake, Wisconsin, USA - TBH18027 | ecosystem: Environmental > Aquatic > Freshwater > Lake > Hypolimnion/Profundal zone | place: USA... | reverse complement strand
AAGCTTTTTGGATATGCCTACCATCAATGGTTCGGGTTCTATCACTACAACACCCTCCATCAGCTCGCTTTTTACAGGCGGGATTCTTCCTTATAACGCTAGCTACCTGCCGATTAGCGGTGGGCTAACTGCACCCGCATCACATTAGCGCCAGAATTACACATTTGAATTTGATAGAGCTTTCCTTAAATAGGGGGTTCGGTTGTATCTTTAGCTCCCCAATAGATAACCACTGGCGCAACTGGATTAACGGGAGAAACTGAACTCTTAGTGAATGCTTGGACCCAAGCTAAAGTATTGGTAGGTTGAGGCTTAAGCAATCTTGCAAAATCTTTGCCAAAAGTGAAGACACTACTTCGGGATGCAGGAGTGGCAAAACCCAAGTAGCTCAGAAGCACCAAAATGGAAACAGCCAATTCTAGTTTTTTTCTACGCCATCAATTATGATGAACGCCTTATCGATCCCGCTCATCTAATGCGTTTTTACAGAACCTATCTCTTCACAGCGATGCTCATCCAACCCCTTTTATGCTGGGGTATAGATTTATTGCCAAACGATATTGTGGCACCCTTACCTGATAAAAATTACGTTAAGGTTGGTTACTACGGCACACAAAATAATACGTATTTTAAGAATGGCTCAGTGGTTTCATCTGCGCCCTATGCAAGTCCAGTAATCGAAAACCCTAATGCCAATTTAAGGCTTGTCAGAAGCTACGCAATTGGAGATCTTCCAGGCATTTCATATATACAACTCCCTTATGGAACAATAAAGCCACAGGGCTCCTTATCCGCCTATCCCGGTACCACTGGATTTGGTGATGTGGGTTTAGCTAGCGCTATTTGGCCATACTCCAATCGAGAAACGCGCACTTATCTTGGTATTGCAGGCTACCTCATTCTCCCTACCGGCAGCTATTCGAGCACCCAGACTTTAACGATGGGTGGGAATCGATATATATCCGATTTACAGGTAGGGTTTCAGAAGCCCATCATTGAAAATCTAGAGGGCATGATTGCGGTAGATACGATGTTCTTTGGCGGCAATAGTCAGTGTGCAACTGTGTGCTTATCCGCCACCAATGTATCGCTCACACAAAAGCCGTTGACTACAGTGCAATTAGGCCCCGTCTACGCAATTAACCAGACCTACACCGTTGGAGCATCCTATATATATGTGGCTGGCGGTGCGACGTTGGTAAACAACGCCTATCAAAATAATGTTATTAATACCCAGAGATTTCTGCTCAGTGGAATCGCTTATACCGATCTGGGCAGATTTACACTGCAGTATGGTCGAGACATGGAAATCAAAAATGGTTTTATTCAAACCAAATTGCTCTCCATCGGTTACACCATGGAGTTTTAAGTTAGAGCCCTCTAAAGAGATGGGAATTTCAAAAGCGGCAAAGTTACTGCAGAAATAATACGGGCGCTACTAATAAGTCTAAAGGTAAGTTAAATAATAAAACTTACAGGATCTATGCCGGAACTACAGTAATCCGCTGAATCATTCCCAAGTCTGAGTGTTGCAACATTTGGCAATGCATTAAAAAAGGCCCAGTGAAATCAGCAAAGCGCATCCTGAAGGTGATTGATGTTGGCTGCTCAGGAGTTCCGCCAGAAGGCAAGGCTATCGTATCGCACCAATAAGGCCCAACAGAAACCCCATTCACTTTGGTCACATACATTGGATTTACATGAATGTGAAATGAATGGGAGATGCTATTGCAATTAAAAATTGTCCATTCCTCTACTGCACCTAGTATGACGTTCTGAATAATAGTATTCGATGGCTGGAGCTGATAGTCGTACCGAGGTATAGGATTTGGCGCAATATAAACCGACGATTCAGAAGAATTTCCTGTGACCTTTGCCACCTTCTGCCTAACTTCGGAAATATTCTTTTTAATAGATTCCTGGAAATCTGATGCCATGATGCTACCGCTAGCAATCACTTGATCCAATGCAGAGAAAGTGCCAGAGGATGATTCGGAAACTTCATTGCCATGCATATTAAAAATGATGCTCCGTTTTTTTCCGCCGGCACTAGCAAACTCTTCGTCACCTATGGGCTTTAAAAAATCAGATATTGGCAGTGGTGTTGCTGGAATCGAAGCTGCTGTTACCAGTTCTTTTCCCTGTTTCTTTCTCGCATCAATGACTACGATCTTCGCCAGAACGTCTCCTGGTAAAACGGTATCACGACTACCTTGAGAAATTTTTACAGGCAGAGATCTGAGTAAGTAAACTCCGGGCGCACCAGCCCTAACGATGACCGATGAGCGATTACCTGGTGAGAGAATGATACCTCTGCCACCCTTTTGTCGCGAGTCAGGATATTCTTGATATGCACTGCTACCCCAGCCATCAAGAGTGTATTGATGCAGGACATGATTATCTAAATTCACATTAAGACAATTAAATATCTGAGTATTGATAAAACGCCAACACTGCACCTCACCGCTTTCCATGACAATAGTCGGCTGCCTAACACCGTTAATTAAAACTGGTTGCGCGTCGACATACCCATCATTTAAATAGCTGTTTTTTAAACCATAACCCGTTGGATGATTTGCTATTTGCGAAAACTTTTCTAAGCTACCGTCTTTTGCACCATAGTTATTGGCAGTTCTATCATTAGCAAAATATGGCGCTTGAAATAAAAAGATGAGTTCGGTGGCTTGTACCATTTCTGGCAAATCATCCACCTCACCACGAACCATAATGGCTCCTGTCATTAGGCTAGCCGCTTGGATTGCGCTTGAGCCATGATATTGAGGATGATAATAAAAAGGACCCGCAGGATGGTTGACGGGTAAGTTGTAAACATATTGACGTGAGTCACCACCCGCAATGACGCCACCATTATTAGGGTCAACTACATAATCTCCGTATTCAAGAGTCCTCTTGTCTTCATAGATACCCGGGAACACATGCAAACCATGGGTATGCAAATTTGTCGTATTGGGTTTCATGTAGTTAGTCGGATCTCTAAATGCAGCAAACGGTGGGTTGACGGGTAAGTGATTCACTAGCTTAATGCGTAACTGCTCCCCTCCCCGCACCACTAAAGTTGGACCCGCATAGCTTGGTGGATTGCCATCATAGCCATAGGATCGCAAGGAAACAGCGTATCGATTACTTTTATCCGCTCCAGATAAGGTGGTGTCAAGATAAGCCGCCGTTAAAACCACATCAAGCAAACCATTTTTTGCTTCAAGCATCGTTGGCTGAACAAAGGTTTGCTGAGCATAAACTCCACCCTCATCACCTTCGTCCCCACCACATCCAGGCAAGACCATGGGAACCGCAATACCTGAAACAACACTTATGCCTAGACGTAAGAAATTACGACGATTATTTTCTAGGTTTGCTCTAGAGCCCACCAACGTTTAAGCAATCTTCAAGAAGGCATATGGGCGCATTTGTTTTTCAGCAGCATTGCCAATTTGCTTATTGGTATTACCACCCCAACCCAGTAAATGATTTTTGCCAATTGCCAAAGAATGCATTTCTCCAGCGGCAATCGCTCGCACTCCCGAAAGATTTGGAATCAGTGCTGGGGCACTACGCGATTGAAGATCCCCCAATCCGAGCTGCCCACATCCATTCCAACCCCAGGCATAAACCTTTCCTGATGGAGTTAACGCAAGTGAGTAATGCATGCCAGCAGCTACTGCTAATACAGCCTCTGGAAGCGCAATAGGAATCGGCTTAGAAAAATAGGCATGCCTATTATTGCCTAACTGCCCGAAATGATTACTACCCCAGCCATACAAGCCTCCATCAGCAGTTATAGCTAAAACATGAGTAGAACCAACAGCAATAGTTTTTACGCGAGCTGATAAAGAAACTGGCTCTGGACGCTCAACAGTGTTCAGATGACCCAAGCCCAATTGACCTGCGCTACTACTTCCCCAGACATAGATTCTGTCGTCACGAGTTAAGGCCAGCATAAAATTATCACCAAGGGCAATATCCCGTATAGGTGCAAGCCCATCAACTAACGCAGGAAAAGTATTGGTTTGAGAGGTTAAGCGCCCTAATGCGCCATCAATATTTAAACCCCAGGTATACACACCACCCGACTGATCAATGGCAGCAAATAGAAATTGTCCTGCTGATACTTTCACAGCGTTTGGAATGCCGCCAATTAAACTTGGCGCTTCTGAAAACAGCTCTTTCCCGCCGGTGCCAGTTTGACATAAGCCCCAGATAAAAGGGGCTTGATTTGAAACTCCAAGACTAAGGCCATAGCCCGCAGAAATATCAGAATAAAGAGATGGGTTAGTGATGTATACAGGCTCAGCGGAAGCGCCTCCGCTTTTACAGATGTCCACATATAAGGGGGTAATGCGGCCAGAGCCAGCACCACCCCACCCCAAGACCTCACCAGATTTTAATAGCGCTAAGGTTTGATCCTTGCCGGCAGTAATTGCAGTAATTTCATAAAAATCATTTTGAGTTACTCCCATGTCATGATCAACAAAATATCAAGGGTAAGGCGCATTTATATATCCTGGTACACCATTTTTCATGCCTGTATTATTTCCTGATGGGCCAAGGGCGATGTCGTAGTTCACTTTACCCCTAAAGCAACCAACTGAATATGGATATTCACGATTAAGGTGATAGTGGTAAATGCTTTGCAATGACCCATTCCACATGACTAAGGCGGTGTGACCATGACATTGATCTAGCTGAGCGTTAGTAATCATCTGCCCATCCTCGCCACGCGGACCATAAATACCGAAACCATCTAATGCATAGCCAAAGATGGGAGATGGACCGCTTGTCCCCTGATTGGGAAAACATTTCCACGAATAACCATGGTGATGATATTGACCATAATAAGGATGGCCCCAGCATTGGTCTACCGGTAACGCATTGACTGGATTGTAATAATTAAAGTTAGCGTCATTGGCCACCTCTATGTGCCACACCGCACCAGTTAATGTAATACCGATGATTCCAGAATTAATTGGATAGAACCCGGTTGGCACAGGGTTTAATGGGATCGTACTAGTCAGGTTGTAAGTGGAAACTCCAATAGCAGCAGCGCTTGAGTAGGCTATTCCTGTAGTTGGGTCTGTACCACCCGGTAAAGCTGCATAGTAGGGGTAAGCAGCCGTTCCAGACTGCACTGGGAATGTCCCCATTAAAGTAGTTGGCAAGCCATTACCCTTGAAGGTTCGAGTGCCTGCGATAGGATCAGACGTCACCGCAAAAATGCTACCAGCAGGATCATAAGTCGTCGCAGGATTTGAGCCGCTGACGTATGGCATGAGTGAATTTGTGATGATGTTTGTGCTTGTGTTTGTCCACGGCGTTGCAACCACACTAAGTGCGGGAGGTAGCTGAAGCAATGCGGCGGCATAAGGATCTATGCACTGCTGATTTTGAGCACAGGTAACAGTACTTTGTCCATTGGTAGAAGAAACCAAAGTCGTTGGCGTACCTGGGTCTGTTGGAGTTGCAGCTGAAGTTGTTGAGGAGTCTGAACCACCACCGCAAGCAAACAACCCTGCTGCCACTAAACCAATCAGTGCAATTACTGCCACACCCTTTTTGCTAATACTTAACCCCATAACAACCCCCATATCTGAATGCATCTTTCCCATTACCAAAAATCCCTTGTAAATAAAAACGGTAAAGTTGAGTGAACCTGCGTTTTAATGCTATCGGCAAGAAATCAATAATGGAAATCATGAATCGGGGTAATTTACATAACTTTTGATGATTAAAGGGGAATTAAGTGATCACTTTTAGACCCGCCAATGCATCGCTAGAAACGATATGCTGCTTGTATTTGAGGGGGTATTGCGACTATATTTATCCTGCGATCACCTTTTCAAAGCCACCAATTAGCAAGTAATGACTAAAACCCCTGAAATTTCCTTTGCACAGACCAAGCAGGAACGGTCCAAAAAAACCCTGGAAGACCTCATACAGACGGCCCATGACCTAGTGGAGGGTGGCGATCCAGAGTTATTTACCAGCAGAACGCTCTCAAAAAAGGCCGGTTACTCACTGGGAACCCTCAATAAACGCCTTACTTCGGTGGATAAGATTTTTTTGTGGGCCATCAAAAAGGGTCAACAGAAACATTTAGCCGAAATGTCTAAAATTATTGAAAATTTTGACTCGACTCAACCCCTACACATCCTTTTAGAGACGCTGGTTGATGCTGCATTTTCAAAAATTAAAAAGGTTGGCCCCAAAGTCATGCGCTTTTATGATGATCGAATAAAAAAATTTAGCAGTAATAATGATCAGCACCACTTTCCCGATGTACTAGTTGAACCCTTCCTTAAGGCTATTAAGAGGGATCAAACACAGACATTTCGCAATACGACAGAGGATGAACTCAAGTTAATTCTCCGAACTACGGCTATTTTTATCGAGCGACCATTTATTGAGTCAGAGCATTTTGCAGGAAGTAATGAGCATCGTAAGATGGCAGTAGATAATTTAATGAGGCTTTTGAGCAAAAAAGATTCAATCGGTGCTTAATAATCAAAGTTTTGATTATTAAGCACCGATTTGCAGCCACTCGTGAAGAGTTGTGTACCAGATGGGCAAATAGAATCTCGGGACAAAGAATCGCAAAAACTCCGTGTAATAACCCATTTCTAAAATTGGTAGAATTTCACAGAATAATTAATATGTACAAAGAGATGGATTACAAAAAACCATGAGAAATTTGAAAACATACGGTCCGTTTTTTGTCGCCCTGATTGCTGCCTGTTATTTATACCTCATCGCACCCAGTATTGAACTGATCGATTATCGAATCGGTATTGCCGCTATCTTATTTGTCATTATTCTCTTTGGAATCTTCCGGGTTGCCTACTTCGCAGATCACTTGGCGGAGATGCTGGGGGAGCCATACGGAACTTTATTACTCACCATTTCAGCAACATTGATCGAGGTTGCGGTAATGATTACCGCACTGACTCATGGAGATGGAAACCCAACCTTTGTTCGGGATACCATTACAGCCACGCTATTCATTGTCTTGGGTGGAATGATGGGGCTCTCCATGATTATTGGGAGCACGTTTTACTTGGATCAGAATATCAACACCAACGGTGCAAATATGTATCTTGGTCTCCTCATACCGCTAGCCCTATTAACTTTAGTGCTGCCAAACTTTACGACAAGCACTATTGGACCCACCCTTGCCTTATCCCAAGAAGTTTTTATCGGGATCATTGCCCTAGCGCTTTATGCGGTATTTATATTTGCTCAAACAAAAAGATATCGAAATTATTTTGATGATCCATTTCCATTTGGATCGTCAAGTGCGAAATTAGTAACGAGCCTTGAAGCCCCCGAAAAAGTTGAAGAGACAAGTCCCATCGAATGGAAAAAAGTCTTTTTGCCAACATTTTGGTTAGCCGCTTATTTGATTGTGATTATTTTGGTTATTGAAAAATTAGCCATCTTGATCGGTCTTGGCTATGCTCAAATGGGCTTTCCGAAAACATTGAATGGAACTACTGTCGCTATTCTTGTTCTCGCGCCAGAATGGCTTGCTTGTATTTATGCCGCTAAAGCTAACCACCTACAAAGATCTTTAAATATCGCATTGGGAAGTGGCTTGGCCACCCTTTCACTTAGCGTTCCAGTTATGCTTTTCTGGGTTGCCTATCACCACTATCACATTGTATTAGGGCTTGAGTCACGGGAAATCGTTATGCTTTTGACTTCTTTATGGGTTGCTCACGTTTCCCTATCAACAGGAAAGTCAAACATCATGCAAGGCGCAATTCTGTTTATTTTATTTATCTCATCTATCTTTTTGATATTCAATCCATAAGATCCTTATCCGATTACTCAAATCCCTTTAAAACTTCACCATTAGCTTGAGATTTGAAATAGCCATAAATAGACATCACCTCATCAGCGTAGAAATTAGCATGATGCTGAGCCCTCTTATTGGGTGTAACTGTTTTACCACCTAGGTTGTAAGCTACGACAGCTAGATAGTCATCGTTAAACTGATTAAGCTGGACTTTTAAGTACATTGCCCCTGCTTCTAGATTATTCTCTGGGGACTGAAGCTGTTCCTTACTAAATCCGAGCTTGCGGGCAGTTACGGGCAGAATTTGCACTAAGCCCGTTGGGCCAGATCGTGAATGTGCCTTGGCATTAAAGTGAGATTCAATGGCTACTAAAGATTTGAGTAATAAAGGATCGATACCCACTTTAATGGCAGCACTATTAATACTGTCATCCCAACGTTCTGCATTTCGCTGAATCTCAGCGCAATGTCTATCGGGGTTGAATTTACGTAAACACAACTCTACATAAGGAGTCTTCGCCATAGCCACATTAATGCAAGCAAAAAACAACAGGCAAAAAGAAAAAAGAAATTTTGGCAAAAGAGTCATAGGCATAAAGGTTGAGTTCTAGAATAACGCATGACGATATAAGAAAAAATACAAAATGAATATTAATGACGATTTCAGAATTAAGGCAGTAGTACATACGAGCGATCTAGCTTGGGAAAACTCTCCTATAACTGGCATAGATAGGAAACCGCTGGATCGAATTGGCGGAGAAATTGCCAGGGCAACTACGCTAGTGAAATACGCTCCCAATTCCACCTTTTCCTCACATATTCATGCTGGTGGAGAGGAAATACTAGTTCTAGATGGAGTATTTTCAGATGAGGGTGGTAATTACCCTAGCGGCACTTATATCCGCAATCCACCTAATAGCGGCCACACGCCCTTTTCCACCTATGGGTGCACTTTATTCGTCAAATTGAAGCAATTTCACACTGAAGACCACGCTACATTAAGGATCAACACCACTACAGCGTCTTGGTATCCAGGATTGGTGCCGGGACTATCGGTTATGCCTCTACATGAATTCGATGGAGTGGGAACCGCTCTTGTGCGCTGGGCACCTAATACCGTCTTTAACCCCCATATTCACCCAGGAGGTGAAGAGATTTTTGTCCTAGAGGGCGTTTTCCATGATGAACATGGGTCTTACCCGGCTGGCACTTGGATTAGAAGTCCAAGATTTAGCAAACATGCTCCTTTTACCCAATCTGAGGGTGCTCTGATTTACGTCAAAACAGGGCATTTAGATAACCCATTGGATTAATGCACTCTAAAAAACATATAGCCATCAAGCCCAAAGGGTAATTTCAGGCCAGCCTTATAGGATTGATTCACTCAACTCCCTTTGACTGATAAATGATCGCTCTTCACCAGTAATTGGGTCTTTAAAACCAATCTCTTTGGCCAGCAGTTGTAAAGGCTTTGTAAAGTCCAAGTCATACTCCTGATAAGGAGTGAGAACTGGGTAAATCTGATCAAACTTCATCGGTATACCCAAGGCATTAAGGTGACAGCGCAGTTGATGCTTCTTGCCGCTCCCTGGAGTTAAGCGATATTTAGCCCAGGGCCTTATCACTTCTATCAACTCTATATAAGTATCTGCATTTGGTTCGCCATTGATTTCTCGCATCTGTAAAAAATGTTCGGATTCTTCAATGCGGCTTCGATAAGTGATTGGTAATATTGCCCTGAGATCTTCTGAATAAGGGGCAATAGCTTCATATACTTTTGTCACCACCCGATCTCTAAAGAGATTTTGATAGGCAGCCCTTTCATTTGGCTGAACTGAAAATACTACTAACCCTGCGGTATCGCGATCAATCCGATGTATGGGGCTTAATGTCTGAATACCCGTTCTTTTCTTCAAACGATTTAGCAAGGTTTGATGCAAATACAAACCACTAGGTGTTACTGGTAAAAAATGGGGTTTATCAGCCACCAGAATGTGCATATCCTGGTACAGAATATGCTCCTCAAATGGGATCTCGGGCTCACGCGCTAAGCGCCTAAAATAAATCAGATGAGTATTAGGTAAATAGGCATCTCCGGGAGCTACAGCACGACCATCGACAGTCATGACCAGGCCCTCGGAAAAACGTGCGAGCCATTCAGAAAAATCAATATGAGGGAAATTTCCTACAAAGAAATCCAACAAAGTTAGATAGCCTTTCCCTGCCGGCAAATAAACCCGCGATGCAGATACCCCTTCGGAATTTACTTTCATGCTTAAGCTGTTGTGGCTAGGGAAGTGATAATTTTAGTGCGTTTCCACTAAGGGCAGCATGAATTGATGAATTGAATCATAAATTCATCAACATAGAATACAAAAACCACCCGAGGGTGGTTTTTGTCATCAAAGCAAGAAAATTTACTTCTTAGCAGCAACAAAGCCAATAGCTAAGTCATCAACAAACTCGACTAATACATCATCGCCAGCTTTAAATTTCTCTAAGCCAAGAACGGATTTAGCAACTTTAGCCTTTTGAATTTCGTCATTTGGCAACTTGAAGGTGACTAAACGGTTTTGAGCATCAATAGATTCGATCTTCACTGTTGCAAAAATAGTCGTTGAAGTTTCAGTAAATGGCTTGGCATTAGGACCCTTACCGCGCACGACTACTTTAGTTACACCAGAAGCGCCTGGTTGTTGGCCCTTACCGGCAGCCGTTAAACCTACTGCTACAGCTTGCGCGTAATCCACTACCAATACATCACCCTTTTTTACATTCTTCAAATTTGGAATGTGTTTAGGAACATGGATACCAACCAAGTTATCGCCATCTTTCAAAAAGACCACGCGATCTTTAAGGTCCACTGAATCTACGGGAGCGGTAATCGAAACAAGCTCAGCGTCTAAAGGCTCAACATTTTGCGCCTGTACGTTCAAACCTAATGAGCCTAAAAAAGCAGCTACTAATAATAATTTCTTCATTTTTTTCCTTTTTTATTAATAAGATTCATACACATTATTTTACCCATTGAAACTGGCAATTCAGTCCAACATTCTTACATAAGTTTATCGAAATAAGTTATAAACATTCAATTGTCATGTGGCCATTAATACTTACCAAAGCCTATAAGAATATGGGTCAAGGAAAAGGTGGTTGATTGCGTAAGTTGTATAAACCATTCCAAAATGACGTGCATTGATGCTGCTTATCTGAATTTACAGCACCAACATTACCAGGACTTAATAACATCACACTAGCGGAGTCCGCCCCACCGTAAAGTGGCCAACTTGGCAACCCATTGGAGTTAGGGTTTCCAGAATATGCAAATTGAGCCCAATAGGCGACCATTTGGTCTGCAAGCGCTTGAGAGGCCGGCACTAAATCAGGACCATCAATTTTGTGGGTGTTTGACAGATTTGGGAAAAAATAATTCAATTCAGAGGAATGGACTGCACCCATCTCAAAAGTTGGACATGGTTCAGCAATTCCAACCTTACAAACTGGCGCTGCTGCATCAGCAAATTCAAACTGATAGATCGGGAGCTTAGTGGCATTTCTTATGGCGTAGTTTAAGAGTACGTTTGATGTTTCCAGATATAGACAGTTATTAATGCCTATTCCAGGGTTGTAATCAGACAAAACCGATCCAAAAGTTTTAGCAACCACATCTGGATCTAGTGAATGTAAATCTGCATAGGCATCATAAATCGTGGAAGCGTATGTTCTTGATGAACCCGCAGGCGAGCCTGGATAAAAATTTGGCAACCAAACACTATTTATTGTTGATTCATTGATGGGCTGTGCATTTGGCGCCTTGGTGTACCAGCTTTGCCAAAAATAGCCTACATATAAGCGCAATTCATCTTTAGTACCTCCCATAATCATTGGGACGGCAACTAATTTTTTCTTGCTTGCCGCATATTTAAAGGATGAAGGAACGGTAGCATTGGCCAAAGGTGGATTACTTGTTGGATCTCCTGTGACTGGAGAGAATGGCGTAATGTCCCCGGAATGTGCTGCAGTGTAATTACCTTGTGAAATTAAAATTTCATCAACAGACTTCTCTAGCATGCACTGTGAAACGCTTGCACTTGTAGGATGGCTTGATGCGGGGCAAAGCGCCTCTTGAATCGTAGCGCTTGCTTTATCCATAGCAAGCGCCTCGGTAACCGTAGGCAGCTGCTGCATACATCCAGCGCTTTGAACGATGGCCTTATTAAAAAGCCCTTTAACCTGGGCAGGTGACGATAGATGCATGCAAACGGATCCGGCCCCTGCAGATTCTCCAGCAATTGTTATATTGTTTGCATCACCACCAAACGCTGCTATATTTTTCTGCACCCATTTCATTGCAAGACGCTGATCCTCTAGACCATAGTTACCGTTGTAATTGCCGGTTGTAAAAGATGTTGGCATGAAACCCAAAGCACCAAGTCGATAATTCATCGATACAACTACTAAACGTCCATCACCCGCTAATTTATCTAAACGATATAAGTTAGAAGATCCCCCGATAAAGGCGCCACCATGAATCCAAAAAAGGACTGGTAATACTTCTTCAGGCTTGATATCGGTTGGCGTACTGACATTGATACTTAGACAATTCTCATTCGTACTGCCCTCTGTAAGCTCAAAACGCGCTTGCTGAGGGCAAGCAGGCCCAAAACTTGAGGCATCAAAAATTCCTTGCCATGAAGGAGCATCCGTAGGGAGTGCCCAGCGCTGTGCTACCCCATAAGGAATGCCTCTGTATTCATTAACTCCATTACGGGTAACTCCAGCTACTATGCCAGCCTGCGTCGTTATAGTTGGCTGTGATGAGGCACTATTTGAACTGCTACTACAGCTAGCAATAAACATGCAAAAAAGGATCATTACTAAAAATTTTGCACTCTTGTTTTTAAACATATTCCTCGCCTAATAAGCTGGAAAAATTCTGTAGGAAATATCAAGCAAACTAGATTGTCCGCAGGATGGATTGGAAACCAAAGGGTTTCCACTTACAGCATAAATACTCCATAGACCTTGCGACTCCTCCCCATAAAAGGCATAGGATGCTAAGGAAAAATCCTCATGCAAGCCAATTTTCCCCCCATCATGATCATTTTGGTTGTTATAAAAAGTGTTGTATGGAGTTTGCAGTATGGATATAGTTCCCGAAGGAGATTTCACATAAATTCCTACGCTACCCATACATGCCAAATTTGAACTAGCGGGTGCAGTATTTATCAATAACTGCAGTTGATCAACCGGATTCTTTTCATTAACTGAAAAACTACCAAGCAAGCGTACTTTCCCATAACTCACTTCAGCATTAGTGATAACTTTATTAAAATTTGGCATTTCTAATGCCACAGGCTTAAAAGAACTATAAGTTTTTGCAAGCTCTACGGCAGCCGCAGCATCGACCAAACCCCATCCATACCAATTGGAATAACTATTACCTGCGGCATTTTTTACCCAACCATAATCAATGCGCGCACTTTTTGAACCATCAATCAGTGCCGTGCTAGTACTATCCGTTAACGTAGGGGTAATAGAGGTATTACTAGGCTGAGCATCAAGTTGCACTTGATGATCTCTGCTCGACCTACTTCCGTAACTAAGGTCAATCTTTCTAGAGCTTAACCTGAGAATTTCACGGATATCACGCCACCCTAATTTTGGATTGACGCTTAACATTAGAGCAATCACGCCAGTGACATGAGGTGTTGCAGCAGAAGTTGCATTTATCACCCCGTAATTACATTCGAGATTCGTTGCTAAATTGGGCTTGGATCCTGAAACAAGAAAACCAATGAGAAAATCAAGAATATTCGGAGTGATATATATCCTGCTTTTGCCTCTAATACAGCCCATAAAATCTAAACTTAATATTGATGGGCCGTATTCTGAATCGCTAGCTCCATACTCACCAAAATTTCCCAAGGTTTTAGACTCGCCACCTGGAGCAACTAACCAGATATTAGAGCCGCTATTTGAATAAGTCGCTTTGATACCTTTTGCATTTACAGCACCGGTTACCACTACGGGCAAATATAACTTTGGACTATCGTAACCTGCATTTCCACACCCAATAATAGAGTTAATTCCACCATCAACATTAATAACGGGGCATGGATTTAAACCCTCTCCAAGATAATGATTTCCAGCAACCTGGACCACTACTAAACCTTTACCATTTCGCATTTTTGGCAAATTCTGAGTGGCAAGATCTTGGCCCCAGTTAGGGTCATAGGTATCTGGGCCGGCAGGTGATCGATCGAATGAGGCATTAATAACATCAGCGTTACGTGACCAAGGTGCGCCACCATAGGCCTCAATATAATTAGGGGTGACGCCTGGGATATTTACAAATCGCGCACCGCCAATAATCGCTTTAGGGGCCACTCCCATCATTCCAATACCGTTTTGCATTGCGCCAATTACTCCGGCAACAGAAGTTCCATGGGTTGTTTCATTGCCTGAAGGCGTTGGATCTGGACTATTGGTTTCATAGTTCCACGTCATGCCAGGATCAATATTACCCTTGAGCTCTATATGATTAATTTCAATGCCATCGTCAAGAATTAGCACCCTAACTCCTGCGCCTTTTATTCCCTGCGCATGAACAGACTCAACATGAATATCAGTTGACCCATCAGAAATATCGGGATAGCCGGAAAAAAAACTATAAGCTGATTTCAGTGCCCACTGATAGTAATAAAGGGGTTCAGACTCTCCCGTGGCGCAAGCATATGGACCCGTTTCATTGCATGAAACTTTTTGATCTTCAGACCCACCTCCACAAGCGCTTAATAAAAGAATAAAGAAGGTCAATAAATAACTAAGAAATATCCGGGCAGGCAACTTATTGCTGATGGAGCAAATAAGGTGCATTAATCTACTCTGACTCCAGCTTAGGTTTGGTTAGTGCAGTATTTAGCACAAAAGCTATGCGTGAACCAGCCATTGCCAAACGTTGCTCCACCAAAGGAAGCGACTGATCAATATAAGATTCTGAAAGACCATCCATTTGGAGATAGGCCACATCACAGGAAAAGTTTGGCAATTGTCCGTAAGCTGTTTTTCTTGCAATTTGATTGGACTCATTCGCCCAACTTAAGGGATCCCCTGTCTGCCAAGAGAGAATTTCATCAGCATGGTTACCCTTAATGGCTTGAGCTAGCTCTTTTGAGCTCCGCCCTCTAGCCAGAGTGTTAACAAACGCTTTATCCCAGGTGGAATGTAGGCTAGCATGCTCACCAACTTTTAGCTGGTTACCGCCACGGTCATTGTTATCTCCAGCATGCAAAGGTTGATGCAGATCTCCTACAACATGCACAATCACCCTAACTGCAAATTCCTGATCAGCCCTGCTCGCATTTGGATCCGCTAAGATCTGCGCATATTCATCAATGCGATAAACAGCGCAGTTGTCTTTTTCACAAATATCCTTCTTAGGCTTGTCATCACAAACAGGTAAATTATAAAAATGCCACTGGGCAGATCCTGGAAAGGTCTTTTTAAGACCCACCCTTTCATCATCCATCCAAGTCGCCACTTGACCCAAATCAGCGGATGGAATAATGGCATTGAGACGAATGCTAGCTTCGGGCGTTAATAAAGATTGCGCAATATAACCCGTGGTTTGATGCCCTATTGGCCCCCATGCCAAGACATTCATAGCTACTAGAGCTAATGCAAGGGCAAGGATTGTCCTTAGAGGCCCACGCGAACCCAATGATTCTTTCATATAACCTCCTATTGACAAGAACTTAAAGAGCTACCTAGATATTGAGTTATTGGCACTAAACATGACGCCTCGCTATTGCCGTTAAACGAGAGTGATCCCGCTATTTTTTAACGGCACAGTTCGTATACGTTTACCAGTAGCGCGGTAGAAGGCATTCAATACCGCTGGTGCTGCTACAGCGATTGTTGGCTCACCCACACCACCCCACTCCTTTCCTCCGCCCTGAATAATGATGGTTTCCACCTTTGGCATTTGAGAAATACGTATTGAGTTGAAATCATTAAAGTTTTTCTGCTCCACACGTCCATCCCTAATGGTGATCTCCTCTTCAAATAAAGCAGACAAACCAAATACAAAAGAACCGGAGGTTTGACGCTCTATCTGAGCAGGATTGACAGCATAACCAGGATCAATGGCCGCCACAAATCGATGAATCTTAACTTGTGAGCCATCTTTAACAGATATCTCGCAGGCTGCCGCCGCATAACTTCCATAGGACTTCATTTGGGCAATACCCCGATAAATCCCAGCAGGCGCTGGCTTATCCCAACCTATTTTGTTGGCAACAGCATTAAGCACCTCAATACTGCGAGGGCTATTGGCCAGATATTGAAGGCGAAATGCTAATGGCTCTTTACCTACGTAATCGGCCATTTCATCCATAAATGATTCGATGAAGATTGCATTTTGATTAATATTCACTCCACGCCAAAATCCGGGTGGTACATGAGTATTACGCATTGCATGATCAATAAGCAGGTTAGGAAATTCATACGTAAACCCATGCTGACCGGGAACATCTAAGCCCTGAAATACCTCAGGATCTAAACCCTTGTTTGCATCTAAGGTTGAGGGGCTAGTAGCGGCAAGAATGGATTGCCCTGAAAGCCGCATATGAACACCAGTCAAGTTTTTATCGCCGTCAAAAGCACCGGTCAATTTACCCATCATCACTGGGTGATAACGACCCTGCGTCATATCTTCTTCGCGAGTCCAAATCAGCTTAATAGGAGTATCGGGAATTTGCTTGGCAATAAGGACTGCTTGTGTAGCGTAATCTTGATGTGAACCACGTCGACCAAAACCACCGCCAATATTGATTTTGTAAACATCACATTTGTCAGCAGTTAATCCAGAGGCCTTGATAACTGCCGCCATAGAATTTTCACCATTTTGCGTAGGGATCCAAGTCTCGCATTTTTCAGGAGTCCACTTCGCAGTAGCGTTCATAGGCTCCAGAGTTGCGTGATTTAAAAATGGATAGAAAAAAGTTGACTCTAAAGTGCTGGAGGATTTAGAGATCGCATCCTTTGCATCACCTTTTTGATTACGTGCATATGCGAACTTCGCATCTAGACCCTCCTCAAGGACGCCCTTAATGGATGCGCTCGATACTTGGGCGTTGGGACCGTAATCCCAAACAATCTCGACACGTTCCATTGCTGTTTTAGCATGCCAAAAAGTATCGGCAACTACCGCAACCGCTGAATCGCTAACAGGTAAAACTTTTACGACGCCTTTAACTTGCATCGCTTTACTTGCATCAAAACTTTTAACCTTGCCGCCAAATACCGGACACTCGTTAATGGTTGCAATCAGCATACCGGGCAACTTAAAGTCAATGCCATAAATTTGCTTGCCTGTTACCTTACCTGGGGTGTCATCAATACGCGCTACTGGCTTACCAATGAGCTTCCAATTCTTTGGATCTTTGAGAGTTACTTCGCTTGGTACGGGCAACTGAGAAGCGGCAATGGAAACCTTACCAAAAGTCGTTTTGCGACCGGAAGGAGTATGGGTAATGATGCTGTTCTGAGCTACGCACTCCGATGTAGGAACATTCCACTGGGAAGCGGCTGCTTGAATCAACATGATGCGAGCAGCGGCACCGCCCTTTCGAACATATTGCTCAGACTGACGAATACCCCGACTACCACCAGTTGAAAAGCTGCCCCATACCTGTTTGCGTTTTAGACTTTCTCCTGGGGTTGGGTATTCATAGGAGACCTTGGTCCAATCGCATTCCAACTCCTCGGCAACCATCTGCGCTAAACCTGTTATGGTGCCCTGCCCCATTTCTGAGCGGACAATACGAACAACTACATCATCATTTGGTTTAACAACTACCCACACACCAATTTCAGGAGTCGCTAAAGGTGCGCTAGGATTTTTAGCGGTTCCTGCTAATGCCTCGGGTATCCCAATAGAAAATCCAATTGCTAACCCAGTACCAACGGTTGCAGTACCGATAATAAAATTTCTACGTGAAATATTTGCTGCTGTTAATGTCATTTTGATATCCCTAACCTTAGGTTTTGCTAACAGCGTGAATTGCTTCGCGTACTTGCTGGAAAGTGCCGCACCGGCAGATATTTGATACAGCAAGATCAATATCTACATCAGTAGGCTTTGGAGTATTTCGCAATAATGCAGTAGTTGCCATCACCATACCGGACTGACAGTATCCACATTGAGGCACCTGGTGATCGACCCAAGCCTTTTGAATCTTCGAGAGTTGACCGTTTTTTTCTAGACTCTCAATAGTTTCTATCTTCTTGCCTTCAGCTGCAGCAACCGGTAATACGCAACTACGCAGAGCTTGACCTTCAAATAGGATGGTGCAAGCACCGCATTGGCCAATACCACATCCATATTTAGTACCAGTTAATCCAACTTGTTCGCGGATAACCCATAACAATGGGGTATCTGGCTCTACATCTATATCGTAATTTTTACCGTTGATGTTTAACTTGGTCATAAGCATTCTCCTGTATCTAGATGCTAAAAATTAATTAGCAAATATCATAAATATTTCATTAATTTTAACTGGCCGAATTTTTTTAATTCCGACGAATACCGACATCAATGCAATAAAATTTCGCAGCATTAATAATGCTATTGATAGAATTGGAGTATCTCGATTTCACTCTCTCTATAATTGCCAAAAGTACCCAATCAAACCAAACTCAATGACCATCCGAATTTCAGTAATAGAAGATGAAGTAGATTTCCGCGAAGGTCTCGTGGAATTACTAACGCTTGAAGGATTTGATGTTTTTGGATTTGGCACTATTGGAGAATTTCGAATCTGGCGACTGACCAATCACTGCAATATATTAATTCTTGATCGAAATCTTCCAGATGGTGATGGCCTAGATACACTAAAACTCTTTGATGCATCCAATAACATCGCATCAATAGTGCTAACTTGCGAAGGACAAGCTCACGATCGGATTGCCGGCATGAATGCTGATGCCGACTACTATCTAGTGAAACCCTTTCCTATTGATGAATTAGTTGCCATATTGCGCAGATTAGAGCGACGCATCAACTCATCCAAAAAAGACTCCTCTGAATGGGTTTTAAATAGCATTAACTGGGTTATTACCAGCCCTAATAATATTGGAATAGAGTTAACCAAGAGTGAATACTCTTTACTATCCTGTTTTATTGACAAACCTGGAATCACTATTTCACGTGATGACATTATTAAAGGCTTCGGACTCAATCCTCTCGACTATGACAATCGAAGGTTGGAGGTGATGGTTAGACGCTTACGGAAAAAGATTGAAGATGCCGGAGTAGTGAAATTTCCATTGCAAACCGTATATGGAGTTGGGTTTGCCTTTACAGAGGTAATGAAGGCCTCATAGATTCAGGTCCAAAAAATTAACTGGGCCCTCCGGAAACCAAGCAATAAATTCCGATCCACGATTGAGCTCACTAATTAACTCAATCTCTCCAGAATGCAATTCAATGATTTTCTTTACAAAAGAAAGTCCTAGCCCCATACCTCTAGACTGTTGGTCTGGATTTATTTGACGATATTCATCGTAAATCGCCAGATGATTTGAAGCATGAATACCGTGCCCTTGATCGGAGACGGAAATACCAATCATTCCAGGGCGATGTTTCATTTTTATAGTGACCGTTGATTCAGCGGGAGAATATTTACAAGCATTGTCAATAAGATTCAATACCACGGCCTGAAGCATTTTTTCATCAGCCATGATGACCGCCTTAAGCCCAATCAAATTGAGTGTCAAGGTATGGGTAGAATGATAAACCCGACACTTTTCCACCAAATCGGATAGCCAATGATTTAAATCTATGGCGCATGGTCGAACACTATCAATCTTGCTATCCAATCGATCACCCTGTAACCATCGATCAAATAACATCGCTAACCTGTGTGTTGCAGATCCAATCGTTGCAACCCGTTTTTTGAGCTTAAGAGTATCCTCATCCCTGTTTAGCAATGCCAATTGAGTTTCAATAATCCCCAGTGGGTTCCTAAATTCATGTGAAATCATTGAACCAAAACGTACGTATTGCTCTCGTAAGCGTTTTTCATTTTCCAATAAGCCTCTTAAGTCATTGGTTCTCACCAAAACTGTTTTTTCTAATTTTTCTTCCGAAGCTTTGACCGATTCAAGTAATTGCTCTTTAGTTTGCAATACTTCAATTTGAGCCTTCTCACGAAGCAAACGTTCATCCTGGATTCGATCGGCAAGCGCAAATGAAAGCAAGAGCATTTCAAATGATGAAGAAATCTGTAAAGCGTATGAAGTGAAACCATTGCTAGGAAGTAGATCAAACATTCTTAATCCAGCGACAATCGTACCTAGACAAAGAGCACCCCACGCTAGTAAGAAAAACTTGGCGCTCTGCTGGCCCGCACGCCAAACCTTTATTCCAGCATAAATAGTTAACAAAGCCCCAGGGATGCTTAAAAGTGGGACTGCTTCCAAAAAAATGGTTGGTGTAAATGAGCATAAATATGCGACAACCAAACCCAAGGATGAGCCATAAAGCAAAATTGCGATTACCAGCAAGGCCTGATCTATTTTGGGTAGGAATTTTTTAGTATTTAAAAAGGCTCTTGTAAAAAGCCAAGCGCTACCAGCACCTAGACCCAAAAATACTGACTGAGAAATTCCATCCCATTCAGGGAAATTAATCCAAAAATATAAACGCCCATAACCATTGCCAGCAAATATACCTAGGCCAATAAAACCGGCAAAAAAGAAATATAAAAGGTAGTTTCTATCGCGAAGATAAACAAAAAGTAGCAGATTAAAAATACATAAGACTCCTATTCCTCCGTAATAGAGGGCTTGCAGCATCGTATCTTTTTGCACGCTTTTACTAAATTGCTCTTCTTGCCAAATTTGGAGTGGAATAGAAATGGGCGAATGTGAGCTCACTCTGATATAAAAGTCCTGAGTCCCCTCTTTTAAGATCATTGGAAATGCATAGTAACGATTAAAGATGGGTCGAGATTGTATTGGCCTACTGCTACCAGTCTCTATTACCCCGCGATCTGGCGCGTAGAAGTTAATTTGTTCTAAACCAAGAAAAGGGATTTCTAAAATCCATATGCTAGGAGCGCCTGCTGAACGTGAGAGGGCTAACTTAAGCCAATATGCTGAATTCGAAAAGCCAAAGTTAGCCTCATCACCAATGGTGCTGATTGTCTTAAACTCATCTTTACTATTAAGTTTTTTGATGTCTTCAATATTCAGGTTTCCGGTAGGGTCGACCAATACCTGAACGCTGCTAATAGGATTTACCATTGACTCCGAAGAATCTAACTGCAATCCATACGAGATTCCTGCATACAACCCGAGCAGAGCTAATGCGGAATATAGGAAAAATTTAGTCAATTTTTGAGATGTTAAATTCATATGTCTAGACGCATTTTTACACGCAAAAACTATTCAGGTGAAATTGATTCCAATAAGCCATAGCAGCAGAAAAAAACAAGGGCCAAAATGCTAAAAATTGCGACATTTGTACGTGGTTGCACCTAACTTAAATATTGAAAGATAAAATAAATCGGAGCTTCGTTATTCAACACCTTTTTTATCGGTAAAGGTTCATAAAAAAGGTTTTATGAAATTTTTCCTCGCCCAAGTGATGGCTTCATTTCTTGGGCGTAAGGAGCTCGAAACCCCATTTATATTTAATTGGGCAGATATCTATAGCAATTTGCTATTTTGCTTGCACACCCATTATGTATACGTGCTCTACAGCACGATCATCGCCTAGCATCTCAAATGCAAATACCTTATCAGCAATATTCTTCGCATTTTTCACTCGTGCATTTAATAAAGGTATTGAAGTCGATCCAAGCACAATAAAATCCGCCTCTTTACCTGGAGTAAATCCACCAATCCTATCATCCAAAGATAGTGCTTTTGCACCCCCTAAGGTTGCCAAATATAGAGATTGCATTGGATCAAGGGGTTTTACCGTTGAAGGATCTTCCACAAATGCCTTGCGCATTTGAGTAACTTTGTAAGCCTCATTCATCGTCTCTAAAATAGATAAGCTAGTACCCGCACCAATATCGGTACCCAGCCCCACCTTTACGTTGTATTCATTGGCTTTTGCCAAGTTAAATAAACCGCTACCCAAAAAAAGGTTCGAGGTGGGGCAAAATGCAATAGATGCACCTTTTTTTGACATGACCTGCATATCTTGATCATTCAAATAGATGCCGTGAGCAAAGACTGAGTGATCTGTTACAAGACCAAAATGGTCATAAACATCCAGATAACTTCTGCTATCTGGATATAACTCCTTAACCCAAGCAACCTCAGCCTTATTCTCGGCTACGTGCGTATGAACGTAGACTCCCGGGAACTCGCCAACCAACTTCCCAGCCAAAGCCAATTGTTCAGGACTTGATGTGGGTGCAAAACGTGGAGTCACTGCATAACTCAACCTGCCTTTGTTATGCCACTTTTCAATAAGTGCTTTACTCTCCAAGTAACTGGTTTGCGGGGTATCTTTCAGAAAATCGGGAGCATTGCGATCCATTAAGACTTTTCCTGATATCATCCGTAAATTACGTTTTTGAGATTCTTCAAAAAAGGCATCTACCGAAACCGGGCTTACTGTCGAAAATACTAGAGCTGTTGTAGTGCCATTGTTAACCAACTGATCTAAAAATAACTTGGCCACTCTATTTGCTTCAACCGGATCTGAAAATTTTCTTTCCGTTGGAAATGTGTAGTTATTAAGCCAATCGAGCAATTGATCGCCATAGGCAGCCATCATTTCTGATTGCGGATAATGTACGTGTGTATCAATAAAACCTGGAACAATTAAGTGGCCAAAGTAATCAATGAGCCTGGCATTGGCATATTGAGATTTAAGAACCTCATAATCCCCTGACTCGACAACCTTTCCATTCTGTACATATAAAACGCCGTTTGGAAAATATTGATATGCATGATCAACCTTTGCAGGGTTTCCCGTAAAGTACAGAACTTCCCCCCTATAACCAACTAATTCCTCAGCTTGCACAGTGATTGATCCAAACAATAAAAAGAATATACAAAATATAAAACTGAAGATCTTGTTCATAGATATTGCAAGCTTCATCTTTTACCAATCCAAACGGGTAATTTTTCAAAAGACTGCAATGCAGCTTCAAGACGCCACTGCTCTGCCGCTTTTTCACTATTTACTAAAAATGCATTACAAGGTGTTGAAATCTTAGCTGAGCCAGCAACGTCATTCCTACAGGCTGCAACCCTTTCCGCTTTTTCAGGATTTAACCAGAGACTAGGTCCTTGCAAAAAACTCCACGTTAAGCTGTTACGAGATATTTGTTTTAATTGTGAGTAGTTTAAACCTTGCTCAACGGCTGCGCGGACATACTCATTAGTTAAATCAATCCGCGATATCCCCTCATCGTCAGATGCCAATATGACCGGCACACCAGCTTCCATGTAATCTTTTAGCGGATGTTTTTTGCCCTTAATATTTAAAATTAGATCATTACTAGTTAAGCAAATTTCCACAGCAACGCCTTTTTGCTTCATAAACCTTAAGGTTTCAATGGCATTATCTTCATAACCAATATCAACACCATGACCAATACGACTTGCACCTGCAATTTTTACGGCATCAGTTATGTGATTGCGTAAATTCTCAGGGGGAACATCTCCAAATGCGAGCTCTCCAGCATGGAGTGCAATCTTCACCGTCGGAGAGATGCCAGACAAATAATGAATCATGTTCATTTGTAGGCTGTAGTCACGCATTGCGTTTGGAGTATCTTCTGGAGAAACTAAATTGATACCCAAGACTCTTGGGTCTGCCTTAGCCAACTCAAACGCGTATGCGAGTTGCGCATACACTTGCGCGGGAGCCCCATTGCGCGTTGTTTGCACCAAAAATCGTATATTGACATTGCAGCCGGGTTGCGCCCTGGATGTGCCGCACTCCATCTGTTTTTGCGATGCTGATGCAATGGAATCCAAATCCTTTTTTCCTGCAATCACCACATCAGTTAAACCGTTCTCAAGCAGCCATTTACGAGCCTCTTCAAAATTCTGATTGGACACCCACTGCATATCACCACCAAGTCGCTTAATGGCTTTACTCTGCACTGAAATCATCAACTCTAAGAGTTGAATATTTTGCGATCCCGCACGATTAGCAACTTCTGCGATCATCGTTGCTTGATGATCATTGCTTGACGAAATGGCGCCAAATAAACCAAAGCTATCAAAAAAATGATCATGGCCATTTTTTTCAGAAAACTCTATATTTCGAGCTGAATAACGGTCCACCACCTTCTGATGCTCTTTTTTCGACAATTCCAGTGCAGATATATCCCCAGAATCAATCTTGCATGGTTCAGCAGTAATCTTATATGTCACATCATCCAAACAATGATTCTCTTGCTTAGCAATCTTCAAATAAGTCTCCGCATAAACGGCACCGGATAGATGGGTATGCACATCAGCCCCTTTAGGCATTTGTTGCAAAAATTGACGCAACATCGGGGATCTATCCTTATGGAGCTCGAACCATCGATCCGCTTGATTAAATGATTGAGAGAAGACGGCTGAAGAAACGCATGCAAATAGCGTAAGAACTGATAAATGAATAGTAATTTTTTTCACGTACTGATCCTAACAACATTAAATATTAAATATGCATGGATTATCAGCCATTGAATCAAAAAAATTAATAAATGAATTCCGACAAATACTTACAAATTAGTAGATAAAAATATATAACCCAATTTATCAAATAGAATCTAGCCAATTAGCAGTTTGATAAACCGAGCCTCAAGGATTCTTATGATTGAAAATCATTTTTCTTATGCACTACGCCTTAAAGTAGCCGCAATCGTGGTACTGGCACTTAGTGCTTGCGCAACACAAACTACCCCATCACAAAATACCAGCACCTCTAAGCCGCAGGTTACCGAAGAGGCATGCGTGCTTATTGATACTGATTTTGATATCGACGACATGATGGCTATTCCGGTAGTAACTGGTAGCCGCAATGTAAAAGCAATGATTGTTTCAGAAGGCTACACCTTAGCTCCACAAGGTGCATCAGCTCTAGCCCGTTTTATCGCTGAACCTGGTCAAAGATCTCCAGCAATTATTGTCGGAGCTTCATACCCTGGAACACGTGATATTAAAAAATGGCCTTGGTTACAAGATATGCGCAATGCAATGCATCGCTCTAACGACCTACTTTCAAAACCATTGACCCCAAAAGTAGAAAAAAATCACAACTTTACTGCCGAAGTCACCAAGTCTTTAGAGGGTTGCAAGTCAGTATCCATATTGATTATCGGCGCATTTACCTCATTTGTTGAATATAGCCCTGCCATACGTGATCGCGTGACCTCCATTGTGATGCAGGGTCGCCCATATATCAGCGACAAATATGGCGATAAGCCAAGACTTTCATTTAACTGTGACTACGATATTGAAAGCTGCAAAACAGCATTTGAACAAATGAAAGGCCTGAATCCTACTTGGGTTGACGTTCCTCGTGACGCTAAGCCACCATACAGCCCTACCATCCAAATGGTAGATGGGCTTGATAACTACGGCTTACCAGGTACTCTGAAGGCGGCTTTGATGTCTAATCAACACTACTGGCGTCTCGAATACTTAACAAATGGCAATCAATCACGCCTCTGGGATCAATTGGCGGCACTATATATGCTCCACCCAGAAGACTTTCATTTAAATGCTGGTCACATGGAGCCAACCCCTAGTCCAGCTGTAATGCAAAAAATGTGGACTGACGACATTAACAAGAACAATAAATAAAGCAAAATCACAATACAACAGCCACTTTCGAGTGGCTGTTGTATTTTCAATTTACGAGACGATTTTCCGAAAATGTAAGAATTCGTCGGAATAATAATGAAAATTTCTCATACACTTCCAAAGTCACTTAAATCATAAAAATTCTCGAAACAACAATACTCATATGAATATCACTCAACTTCCCTGGAAAAGACTATTTACCAGTGCTGTAATTACTGCCTCAGTTGCCACCCTTATTGCCTGCGGAGGCGGATCAAGCTCGAGCACTTCCAGCAGTGCTACTAGCGATCCTATCTATACAGCGGTCATTGATGCTGGTAGCAGCGGTACGCGGATCAACCTGTATAAAGTAACGCCTGGAAATGGCGGTTACCCACAAATCGCTTTACTTGATAGCCAGGATTTTGATGACAATGGTATTAATGATTTTTTAGCTGGAAATGGGACCATCACTCCAGCATCATGGGCAGTAAGCGGCTCAGGACTTAGCAGTAACTACAAACCAAACAACTGCTCCATGACTGCCGACTCAAAAAATGGAAGTCAGGCTGATGTCTCCCCATGCGTTATTCAACCGCTACTTGATTCGATGGCGGGCGTAATGTCAACAGCCGGCGTAACAACTGGCCAGGTCAAAGTAGAGCTTTTTGCAACTGCAGGTATGCGTACTATGTCCTTGTTTAATGGTGGTAGTTATAGCGATACAGATATCGCAAGTTTTTATCAAACCATGAAGACCTATACCCAGAATACAAAAAGTTTTGCTGTGGGTGACTTCCGTACTAGCAATGGTAATAATGAAGAAGGTGTTTGGACTTGGATCAATCTCAACGATCAGTATTACAACGCTTTTGGCGGTAACACAACCTATTACACAGGAACACCAACAACTCGTGGCGACTTTGAAGTTGGCGGATCATCAATGCAAATTGCATTTCCAACTGCATCAATTCCTCCCGGAGATGCCAACAATGTTTTTCCGGTAAAAATTAATGGGTATACATATAATATTTTCAGCAAAACCTTTCTAGGTCTTGGCGGAGATGATGCACGTAAATTTATGCGCTCTTATGGTTACAGCAATAGTGGGACAGCCGGTTACACGGGCCTAGACTGCTTTGGTTCGAATGCTGATTCCACGAATACAAAAGAAGATAGTGGCGTAGCCCTCTTTAACGCGAGCTTCTTTCCTGCCGTTACCGTTCCAAACTCTGGAAACCCAACAGGCGTGACTTGGGGCACCCAACTCCTCAACACATTAAGCCCATTGGTAATGAGCGGATCAGGTGATTACAACCTAGGCACCTGCTCAAATAAGTTCAACAATGTAACCTCTAGCGTGATAGCACTTCCAAGAAATAATTATGGCACCTTAAGCCAAGCAGGACCCGCTTCCTATACCGACTTTATCTCTAAGGTTAGCAAAAGCACTGTGCCATTCGTTGGGCTAGATGGCTTTTACTACGCATCTAATTCACTTGGCCTGGCTCCAGATGGGCAGTTAAAATCAAACTTTACCCGCACCCAATTCACAGATGCCATCGCAAACGTTTGTCCAAACGGTGGCACGGGGCCTTCAGGGTCCTCACTGAAGAAAGTGCGTGTTTGTGCTGATGCTGCATATATGAACAGCTTCTTATGGCAATTCTCAGGTACTAATGGCTTGTTCAGCTCAAACACCGGAGCCATTTTTGAAGGCGTCGTTCCATCCAACCTAATTCCAGGAGGCGTTAAAACGGCAGTTCTCACTTGGACCCGTGGTTACCTCTTACAAAAGTACGCGAATTAATCCTCAAATACTTTTAGTTTAATAAAAAATATAAGGGCATCGGTAGATGCCCTTATGCATTAGATAAATATGAATACCCAGAAATCAATCCATTTCATTCTCCCCACGCTAATAGGCATCACTTATTTGCTGGCACCTAGGCCTTCTGCTGCCCAGACTATCCCGGAAAGCAATGTCACCATTTCAACAAATGTTGAAGCGCCAGTTGAAAAAAACACTGCAACATCAATTAAAGAAGCTGTTATTGAGAATGCTTTATTTAAACGGCCAATCGTTGAAGGTAAGATGGGTGTATCTCTATTCACCGAAGATACCTACGATGGCAAGGGAACTAGCAACCAACCCATGAATAGCTATGGCAAAGCCTACATCATGGGTAACGCATACTTTTCCGAAGACTTTTATCTATCCGGGAACTTCCGATACTCAAGCTCAAGCGGCAACAATACAACTGGCAACTACTTTATCGATGAAGGGTCCGCCTTTGTTGCTGAACTAGCCTTACGATATGACGCTGATAATTACTCGCTAGTAGCTGGGCATTCAAGCATTAACTACTCCCTCACTAGAAACTATTCTGCAGGTCTTTGGGGAGCAGCGCTAGCCAAAAAAGAATATGGTATCGATGGAATGATGGTCGTAGGTGGCGCATATAAACTTGATACCGGTGCCTATGGAAATCATGCGATATCCGCAACCGCTTTCATGGTTGATACCACTGCTCTTTCGGATACCTTTGGCTCATCAAAAGATCCCACTCCCTTAAGTATCGGGGGCCCTGCAAATACTGGGAAATTTAATAACTATGCGCTTGCTGTGGATGGCTTGAAAATCGCGTCTCTACCTAAATTCCGCTATCAAGTTGCAGGGGTAAAACTAACAACTGACAGTCTTTATGTGACAAATAGCAGCACGAATACCACCGCCCCAATACCCAGCCAATACCTAGCAAACGAAAATCGCTATGTAGCTGCCGGTATGTGGGATAAGCTAGACATAACTTCTTCAATTAAGTTAACCCCCTTGTTCGAGTACAACCGAATATTGAACTCTGGTGGGGTAGCGGGTTACAACAAAAGTTACTACACGGGATCCTTCTTATTTGGATATAAGCAATGGAACTTGGGTTTTTCAGCAAGTCTGTGGGATACAAACTGGTCTCAGGTACCCAATAGTGGAAAGTTCATTCCATCCAATAACTTTTTAAATGATCGCAATAATCAAGCTCAAATAGCTCTAGGATATGTTTTCGAGAATGGCATTAAAGCTGCTATTGGCTATAAGAAGGAAAATAAATTCAGCAACACCAATACTCAAACTATTGGTGTTAACCTCAAATACGACTTGCCTTTTGCTTTTTAAGGATTTAGAGATGAATAAAATATATTTACTGATGGCATCGAGCTTTTTAGCAGTCTCGGTACATGCCCAAATTATGATGGGCGTGGATACTGCCGCCGATTACCTAATGGTCACCAATGAACAGCAAGAAATTTACCTGAGTCGTTATTTAAATACAAACAAAGACATTGCAAATCAATGCCAACCAGGTTGGACCTTAGCCCAGTCAAACGATTACTTTGTTTTATGGGTTAATAATCATCCTCAATATTTACGCAGAAATTTAACTTCTGCTTTTTCCTCGGCCCTTCTAGAGTCTTGCAAAACAAACGCCGCCAAATAGATTAATACAAGACTCCAGTTTCAATCATCACCCTAGCCTGATTATTACTGTTTCCAGAGGCGCCAAAAGCTTGACCTGAGCTGATATTGATCGCCTGAACATAAGAAAATTCACCACGTAAAAAATACTTACCCACCTGAAATGTAGGTGTAATAGTCGCCGACCAAGCAGAGCTGCCAGGGCCATAAAGCAAATTAGGTGATGTTGCATTTCCTTTTCCGCTCGACCCAATATATTCGAGCCTTAAAGGAAGGCTAAATACGCCATTAGCAATTTTTGGGAATCGATAATTTGTTAAAAGTGCAGCCCCCATTGTCTGGGCACTATTCAAAATTCCAATACTGGGATTTTCTGGGACATTCGTGTATTGAAGGTAAGGGGCAATTAGCCAATGATCTGACTTATAGGTATAGATAGCATTACTTATCTGTGAATTATTTTGAACTATAGGCGTGATAAAAGTATTTATTGATGATGCCTTCACAGAGCCAGTCCAACTTAAACTTGCGCTATTTTGTTCATTTAACTGATAATTTACATTAACGCCTATCCAGTTCAACTGATTTGAATAAAAGCCATCATTTAATGTCACTGCGGCAGTTAGAGGTCCGTCAATATACTGAGACTCAAACCCCCTACTTACATTGCTAGTTTGATTCCAGAGCAAGCCCCGATCAATATTGATATTTTGAAAAGTAAAAGTATTTTCGTAACCCCCAAAAGAATTGAGCTTACCGGCTGTAAATATCCAATTCTTATTGGGTATAAAGGAGAGCGAGGCTAGTGGCACCAAACCAAAGCTGTCAATTGTTTGCCTGTTAGCCCTTTGATAGTTAGTACCTAATGAAGGGGTTGAATAATAACCACCCTGCACATAAAACTGAAGTAATCCCGAGTCCTTTTGCATTACCACTTGCGCATTGGATACATCCACGTACCCAAAATGATCTTGCCCAATGGGATTAGTCTGAGACATCCCGATTCCCGATGCAATTGCGTGAAGATTGATGGGATCTATTTCTGGAACATCCATTTGCATACCCTCTGAACCAAAGGATAGCGTGCTACCCATTGTCGGATTAGAAGCTTTTAAACCTTCCTCATCCGCCAAGACGACTTGAGAAGCTACTAGAGTAATGGTTGCAATAAAAAACTGAATCTTTTTGCTAATTTCAAAAAAAATCATTGCGCTTTAGAAATCAATTCTTCTAGCAATTGCATTAACTCAAAATGATCTTGCTCGCAATCTATTGGAACTCTTTTAGATAGGATCTCTTTGTGAATTTCCTGCAATTGATTCAATACAGAATGACGACGGCCTAAATCGAGATCTCGAGAATTTAACTCTCTTTCAATCAATAATAAGTTTCTTCGAGTTCTGGCAAGCCCATTGTTATAGCGTATCTGCCTAAGATTTATATTTAAATATGAAAGAGGATAAAAAATAGCAAGTAGTGAAAGAATGAAAACCCACATACGATCGAAAAAACCCGCTAGCCAAAACGGCAGATATCGCAAAGTTTGCGGCACACCATAATCATAGAATTGAGTAGCTACTTCGCTAATGGGAATTGTAGGATCGATATATGCAGGAAATTTTTCCTCGTTACTAAGAAATAAATTCTTTGAGACTCGCTGAGCATCTTTGGTTGCCATAAGTAGCATAATTTGCAGGCTAGGATGCAATCCCTTACGCACGGCCAAGGTAGTGGTGGTAGCCAACAGAGTGACATCTTTTGGCGGAATTTGATTGGCAATATCTATAGACGAAGCAGCTAATGTAATGACTTTGACAAATGGCAAATTTTTGTCATAAGCAACAGCATGCGTTAGCTCAAAAATAGCTGCTGAAGGCTCATGCAAAAGGCGATTTACTACAGGATCTATTTGTGGATTGACATTGATGACTACATCCAACCTTCCAGCTAGAAAATCAATCATATTATTTTCGTAACTATCCGGCTTGAAATTGGAGCTTGAATCAATATTGACTTGATTTAGCGCAAATAACTGTCTTGCAATAGACCAGGTACCGCTATCCTTAGGGCCTATGCCAACTCGCAGGGTAGCTAAGTCTTTAAATCTATCTAAATGTTGCTTGAGATCTTTTCTATAGAAAATCCACACAGGCTCATAAGCAACGCTACCAAGCGATTCAACACGTTCCGCAAGATCCTTAGTAAGCACTCCGCCTTGAATAAAGGCAGCACTAACTCCACTATCTGGGGCGGTGAGCAATGTTGCACTCTGTATAGAGCTCTGGGTTTCGCGAGGCTCCAGAGAGATACCCCGCTCCTTTAAATAGACCTGTTGATCTTTAGCAATTAAGGCGTATCCGGAATCTGCACCAGAAAAAGCGATTTGTATCCGCCTTCCAGGAATAGGGTCGATGAAATATAAGCCCCCTATAAAAATGCCCAACAATAGAAGAAAAATGAGCTTATTTTCAAGAAATACTTCTTTGAGAGCAATTAACTCATCTCTGACGACCAGCAATATGTAATTTTTTTCAGGCACGCTTAAATTCTGCAATTAAAAAGGTTAAATGCGAGGTGCTCGCAGTACGGCCATTAATAAGCCCAAAGTATATTAGGGTCTTTTAAATGGTACTAAAACCTCTTCTTGATCAAATACAGGCCAATCAAAAAGTTCAGCACTCCTAAGCTGGCAACATAGTAAGCGGGCGCCATAGAGCTAAAAGGCAACAATAAGCTAATAAAGATAGGCGTTAGGCCGCCCAAAATCGCATAAGTGACATTGTAAGAAAACGAGAGCCCTGAAAATCGTACTTCTGGCGGGAAAGATAAAACCCCAATAGATGGAGCTAGTGCAATCACTCCTACGAAGAATCCATTTAAACCATATAGCAAGGCGATATGGTCATAAGAAATAGCCATCTGTTGATACAGCAGGAGGGAACTTAAAATTAAGCCAGTTGAACCAAACAACATCACCTTACCTACGCCAAATTTTCCAGCTAAGACCCCAAATACTAAACAGCCAATCGTTAAACACACTGTCGCAATACTATTAGCCTCAAGCGCTATTTTTGGCGGCACTTTAAATAGCGTCTGCAACAAGGTTGGCGTCATCAAAATCATGGTGACGATCGAAGCGGCCAATACCCAGCTAACCAACGCAGTCAAAATGACGGCTGGTTTATGTTCACGTAAGACACGCTTCAAGGGAAGCTCAGAACGTTTAATTTCAGCTTGCATTGTCTGAAAGACTGGAGTCTCATGAAGCCACTGTCTAAGCATGACTGCAAACAGACCAAACAGACCGCCAAATATGAATGGAATACGCCAGCCTACCGCTAGGATTTCCTCTGGGGTATAAAAAGAATGAATTCCCACCGCAACCATGGCGCCAAGCAAGATGCCGCCCGTTAAACCAGCCGTTAAAGCAGCGCAAGCAAAATTGACGTGCTTTTTAATCACATGTTCCGCTACAAAAACCCATGCCCCAGGAACTTCGCCCCCAATAGCCGCTCCCTGTAACATTCTTAAGAACAAGAGAATCAAGGGTGCGTAAATACCAATATCAGCATAGGTAGGAATCAAGCCTATGATCAAGGTAGGTACAGCCATCAAAAAGATACTAAAAGTAAACATCTTTTTGCGGCCACGGGTATCCCCAAAGTGGGCCATCACAATGCCGCCAATAGGACGTACTAAGTAACCCGCTGCGAAGATAGAAAAAGTTTCTATTTGACGAAGCCACTCGGGCATAGTCGGTGGAAAAAACAAAGTACCGATTGAGGATGCAAAGTAAATAAAAATAATGAAATCGTAAAATTCAAGTACGCCGCCTAAAGCAGAAAGACCGAGTACCTTTATCTGAGAACGACCTAGTGATGCCATGTGATGCCTTTATTATTTTTATTACGCAAAATTACTGAACGGGATCCTGCTTGATGGCCAAGGCCTGATTCGGAGTGCTCGCATAAAACACAACTAATTCTACGGGATTTTGACCACGGTTCACGCCATAGTGCCACTGGTCCACCATCTCAACAATTACCCCTCCCTGCTTGAAGGTTCTCACCACCCTCTTTGCGAATAACGGTGAGTTCTCCGCTAGCAACGTAAGCGGCATTTATGAAGGGATGTTTATGAATCGGCAACTGAGCCATTCCAATCCTGCGTACTGCGGACAAGCATTTCAACTTGAACGCCTGGGTGTGCAATCTCCTCCGCATAACTAGTAAGCGAGAATAACGCCAGCAAGATACTAAAAAAGTAACTGAGCTTCATAAGATTTATCAAATATAAAAGATTTCTAAGCGTTTTCTGAAATACTCCAAAAAAACTCAGAAAATTCAATATAGCTTGCACCTTACCACCACCCACACCCGATCTGTAGCCTAGAAAACTGATGCCGAGATTGATAAGCCTTCAAAAGTGGCCTACTTGCACTTAAAATACTGCAATGAACACAACTCAGCCAACTACGAGCAAGCCCGAAGGATTTAAAGAAAAGGTTAAGAACGAGGCTATTAAAGCCTTTTTATTAAGCCTGTATTTTGGGGTCTGGTTTTGCGCCCTAGCCTTCTTGGCTAGCACTACATTGCGCGAAAGACCCATTCCCTTAGATATTTTTGGCTTTGCCCTTATTAAGGCCGCATTGTGTGCAAAATTTATGCTTGTGGGGCAAGCTGCCTACCCCCTTCACATCGATAAGGATCATGGAATTATTCCTTCCCTTTTTCGCGAATCCTTAATCTATCTGCTTATTGTTTTTCTACTCAACTATCTTGAAGCAGGCGTTGAAGGCGTATTCCATGGAAAAGAATTTATTGCATCCTTGGGTGCCTTTGGACAAGGAGATCCGCTGCACATCCTTGCGTTATCGATCGTCTATTGGCTGATTGTTTGGCCCTATCTCTTATTTGCCGGATTAAAACTTGCACTGGGCGATGCTGCGACGCTGCAAATCTTATTTGGCAATCCAAAGAGTAAATCCTAAGTCTCAAGGCTCTAATACCCCAACCGTATACCTTGGTGGCAATTAAATCATGATCTCGCATCTTTGCCATCGCCTTCTTTTTGGTTTTGCAGTACTTTTTTTAACTCAGGTAACTTACGCCCAAGAAATTGAAGCGCGCACCTATTCCAACGCTCCGATTGGGATGAATTTCGCAACCGCTGGAATCACTCAAGCCAAGAGCGGTTCTTATCGACTTACGAGTGAAATCGCTAGCTTTACACATGTTCTTGATGTTGCCGGGCAGTCTGGAAGGGTTAGCATCATCCTTCCTTATAGCGAACTAACTGGCACAGGGCATCTGACTGGGCAAACTATCAACGCCTCTTCCGAAGGTCTATCGGATCCAGTAGTGAGAACATCAGTCAACTTATACGGCGCCCCCGCCCTAGACAAAAGTGAGTTTTCAAGCTACCAACAAGATTTAATTGTTGGGGCTAGCTTAAATGCCTCGATTCCCTGGGGCCACTACAACAACCAACAGCTTATAAATGTGGGGGCAAATCGCTGGTTTATACAACCAGGCCTAGGGGCATCTCAAGCCCTTGGACCCTGGCGTTTTGAACTAGCAGGAGCTGGAACCTTTTATACGGGCAACACTAGTTATTTGGGCTCAAACTCCCTCAATCAACGCCCAATATATTCTGCGCAAACCCATGCCATCTATTACTTTCCTTCTTCGGCTTGGATCTCCTTAGATGCGACTTATTACACTGGCGGTCAATCTTTTCTTAATGGAACTGCTATTAATGGTGTGCAGGAAAATTGGCGCTTTGGAGGATCGGCTTCTTATCCGATTGATAAGCAAAATGCGATTCGTATACATGCCAGTACTGGCGTATATTCCTTAACGGGTAATAGCTTTGATTTGATTGGCATCTCTTGGCAATATCGTTGGGGCGGAAGTTAAAGTCCTATCAACATAGTTCAAACCTCTCAACACTGCTTACTCAATACTTCTTTAAGGGTATTCAAAAAAAGCTCTTGGCCATGATGAACTCGCTCTTGCCAGTCTTTGCCCGAATCTTCATTAGCATCATCAGTAATGTATTTGAAAGACTGCCAGGGAATATTTTTTTGATGCGCTACTTTAGCAATGGCAAACAACTCCATATCTACAACATCTACACCTTGATCATGCAACCATGGGTCACCAGCATTCACAAAGCTATCGCCAGTGCCACAAACATACCCTGTATCTTCAGATGCAGATTGCGAGTAAAACTCAGAAAAATACTCGTAAGGATGAATGCAAAATGGCGTCTTACCACGTGGGGCCAAAGGTTCGGCAATCATATCCCGCTGAATGACCTTACCAATTTCCAGAAGGCCTTTTAAGTTTCGATTCACCTTTCCTGCGGTGCCAAAGTTAATCAAACCCCTAGGAGAGAACTGATTGATCGCATTAATTGTGGTGAATGCGGCATTAAGCTTGCCAACACCGCAATAGACAATTTCAACGCCCCGCGGAATAGAGTCACGCTTGAGCTCAGACTCTAATGCGGTAATAATGAGCAATTGTGTTTTCATGGCGGCAATTTATGAATTTATTAGATTATCTACCCGGAATCCCGGACTTCCCCAAACCTGGCATTCTGTTTAGAGATATTTCACCTTTATTGGCGAATCCTGCGGCCTTTAAGGAAGCCATTCATCAGTTGGATATGCTGGCAGAACAGTTTGATTACACCCATATTCTAGGAATAGAGTCTCGCGGCTTCATCTTTGGATCAGCTTTAGCGCACCACGCTCATAAGGGCTTAGCCCTTGCCAGAAAGCCTAACAAACTGCCAGTTGCAAGCCATCGTGAATTTTATGGCTTGGAATACGGTGAAGATGCTTTAGAACTTCAGCAATCGACCCTTCCAAGTGGTTCGCGAGTATTAATCTTAGATGATGTCCTAGCTACTGGTGGCACCTTAATCGCAGCCAATAAGCTTCTTAAAAAAGCGGGGTATGAAGTATGTGGTGCACTTACCTTATTAGAGATTGCCGCTCTAAGCGGCTCGGAACTACTCAATAAAAGCAATATCGTTAATCGCACTGTTTTAATTGCTTAAACCGCATTGCTTAATTCGAATTAAGTAATCTGCCTATATCAACGCTAAATAAGATTTTTTGCACTTTTTAAAAGCTTCATCGCACCCCAACCCACTGCGAGAGCCTTACTTGCAACTTTGGGTTTGTAATGCGACAAGAGTGCAAAGGCACTAGTCCACAAAATAGGCGTGTCCTTAATAAAATGGATTGCATCCATACCTTTATCAGCCCAAGACAAGGGCTTTTCTAAGGGCTCAAAATGGCGAGCAAACTCAGAACGTTCAACCACCGCCCTACGTTGAAGCTCGCGCTGGCGTGATTCAAGCTCTTTTAATTTACGCTTCATTTTTAAGAAAGTTCCTGACGATCTTTGGCCAATTCTGTAATAGTTGACTCAAATAATCTAGGCATTGTACGGAGGGACTGCAAAACTACAGCTGCCAAAATAGCGCCAACCGCTAAAAAGCCAACGGTAAGGCAAGTCAAAGCCATCATGCGATTGGTTTCCCAACTATAAACAACAATTAACAGGGCTAGCATAACTAAGCCAAAAAATAAAAAGAATAAAGTAAAAAGAGTCGCCACCAACAGACTCAAAAACTTCGAGCGAGCAATCTGAACATCTGTTGAAAAAATCTCTAACCGCGTTTGCGCAATAGAGACTGCAGTAGAGATTAAATTCTTAAGAGAAGAAAGGATATTTTCTTGAGACATTTCCAGCCTAGCGACGACGAATAAAAAGACCAACTAATAAACCTAGTCCTGCAGCCACGCCAACCGCCTCCCATGGATTGCGGTGGACAAATTCATCCGCACCCTCTGCTACTACTTTGGCTTTTTCAGTAAATGGGCCCTGCGCTTTAGAAAGTGTTTCTTTCGCGTTTGTTAGAGTCTCTAGAGCCTTCGAGCGAATAGAGCTTATTGGCCCCTCCTCATGACTGGCGGTAGCTTTAATTAAAGCCTCAGCATCTGCCATAAGCGCTTTAAAGTCACCCATCAATTGATCTGAGTTAATGACAGCCTCTTCGTTATCCAGCTTTTCAGTTACTTTTTTGGTGGTCATTGCAATGCCCTTACCTAGTGTCTATTTTTAAATCAAAGATGAATATGGTAATTCTAAGCAATTCTTGATCCACTACCAAGCAATAAGACCGTCATTCCAGCATTACCGTCTTTAAAATGCTTTAAATGACTTTTTAAACTGGGTCGACGTCGTAAAAGCGCCTGGTATGCATCGCTTCCATAAGCAACTTTTTCACCAAAATAGTACTCATCAACCCTATCGGAGAAGTAGTTATTTTCGAGCGCATCATGGACGACCCATTTAATGCGGCCACCCTCACCGCTTGATCCATATCCATGAATCAAAATAATCGCTTTAATACCCACTTCACTAGCACGGCGTAAGTAGGTTGTTAATTTATCTAAAGCCTCTTCACCCGTAGGTCCCCCACGTTTGAGATTGAACTCTACCGTATCGGATAGCAAGATGGGTATCTCAAAACTTCCGCACTGGCCACATTCATTAAGCAAAGGGCGTGGGTTGCCGCATTCTGGACATTCAAATGAGTAGGTCACAACCAATGCCGATCAAGAAATACTGGCACTTGTGTAGACCTACTCAAACCAACATTGAGATATTGAAGATAAATTACGAGCAATACTTACCTTCTAAGGTAGCCGTATTATTTGAGCGATCGTCAACCATCAAATTGAGGGTCTTAAGTGCAATCGCCCTATTTTCCTCGACCTTCAAATTCGCATTGATCAACTTAGCAACATCTTTGCGAATCGACGTATTGCCATATTGCAAACTTTTTAATGTCGACACAGCCTCAGCAGAATTTTTACATTGCTGACTAAGTAATTCATTTGAATCTGAGGTGGTGTTTGCATAAGCAAACGCCGCAACAGAAATTGAAATAACCGCAAGTAGTGTCTTTTTCATCTTACTTCCTTAATTTATGACCACATGTTGGGCAGCATCCCAAATCCTTAGCCCTTAGCTTCCGAAGGGCAGCATAAACACTAGATTCCGAGATTTCCATCTTCCTAGCAGCCTGGGCTGCAGTTAAACCCTTCCCCACCCACTCAACCGCTTGATGGGTTTTTGGTATCAATCGCTTCATATCGCTCCTTCCTGACAAAACTATACTACACAAGTTGTGAAGTTGTGAACTTTATTAAATAAAAAGTAGGGCAATCCCATGATTTGTAATAACTTTATTAAAAACTGGGGCTCTTTAATTTGTAAAAAATCGAGTTTCTTTGAACTAGAAAGATTTCTGGTCAGGTTAAGATATTGTTAAATCCACCGTGTTGTGAAATTCGCCATACCAATAAGGAGACTAAATGAGAGAGTTACATCCCAATTTAAAGAGTTGGCTGGCGCAATTTAATGCGGGACTTGCACAACTTATTGCCGGTGGATTCAAGCAAACCCCTACTAATGCTCGGGAAGGTTTAGCGGTCTTAACCAAAAGTTGCGTTATCAATATTCCAGATATTGCCTGGGTACAAGACGACCTTGTGTACACGGACGATTTCAATGTACCCATTAGGATTTATCACCCAAACCCTTTACGAGAATGCCCAGTCTTAATTTACTTTCATGGTGGCGGACATATGGGAGGCAGCGTAACGGTTTATGACCCCATTTGCCGCAAATTGGCGGAGGCTACCGGGCATATTGTTGTGTCAGTGGATTATCGATTAGCACCAGAATGTCCCTACCCCGCTGGATTAAATGACGCCCTAGGTGTAGTTAAAAATATCTGGAAAACCTTAGAAGATCGTCATCTCCGCTATAAGGGGGTTCTGAGCATAGCCGGAGACTCAGCAGGCGGAGCTATAGCAAGTAGCCTGGTAGCCAGGACTCAATCAGATCCTAGCGTAAAGATTCAGAACCAGATTCTTATCTATCCATCCCTGGACTACACGATGAGCACCTCCTCCATAGAACAGAATGCAGAGGGCTACTTACTAAGCAAAGATAAAATTTCTTGGTATTTCGACAACTATTTCCATAATGGCGAAGATAGAGTGGCAGCCTCAGCACTTTTTGCCGACTTTACTTCCCGCCTACCCAATACCTTGATCTTTACCGCAGAATTTTGCCCATTAAGGGACGAGGGATTGATATATCTAGATAAGTTAAAGCAAGCTGGAGTTCAGGCTGAGCATGTGCATTTTGAAGATATGATTCATGCCTTCTTAAATATGGAAGTTATCGTTCCGCAAGCATGTGAAACGGTTTACTCACGCATAGGGAAGTTTTTAAACGCTCACTAATAGAAAGAAGGGGATGCACCCTACCAAGCGAAAATAGTCATCTATAAAGTCCGGACCTCCGGACTACTCAACCTAAACCACCAAGGCAGCCCTCTCCAGAAGTTTAGAGAGTTTTTCATAATGCTTGAGAGTTAACTTCGTTGGAACGACTTTCTTTTTTCTGTTGTCGACAGAATCGACTGCGAGCTTGATGTAACCCTTTGTAGCCAAGTTTTTTACCCGGCCCTGCAAGGTAGCTTGCGACCCAATTTGACTAAGAATCAATAGATCGCCTACTAAGACTTCTGTATCCTGAGAAAAACTCAGCATAATTTTATCAAGCAACTGCTCCTCAATCGCGTCTAACTTTTTTCCAGCACGCGTTGCATCCATCGCATTAACGGTATTCAAAAAACGAATGTACGAGGAATGATTAATCTTACTCATGACAGCTTTCTCCACTATGTGTATTTACTAAAAACTCAATTTGTCGTTTTTTCAACTGTTATTTTTAATTTTTTTTAATCGATCACCAAAATACAACAACGCATTTTTACTCTGCATTAACAGGACCAATCCACAAACAAATATTGCATTTCCCGCGATGTTAGCCATTGCAAGTACAAAGCCGTTATGGAAGACATCTGTCCGCATGGAGATGTTCGTCAACCTATCAAGGCAATAGGCAAATACAAAGCCATTAGCAACACTTGATACCGTTGCGATAGCTACAATCTGGTAGTAATTCAAATTTGATAAATTTTCATCCACATCAAAATACTTTAGACCCCACTCCACAACAAGATACAAAACCAAAGTTGATACCAAGGCGACTATTAACCAAGCCGTCCAAGGTTCAGAACTATCAGTAAACATGAGGCGAGTAAATATACCCAATGCCACACCAAAAGCACCGCGCCATCTAAACACCAAAATCGCAAAGAGTTTTGCGCCTGCAGGAATAAAAAGAAAGTAATTAAGCGGCCCGTACTTTAGTTGAGGGATGAAATAAATAAGCCCCACAAACACCCAATACAAAGTGAAGGAGAGAAATATTTCCGTTAAGTTGCTCTTAATATTCACGAGAGGTATCTTCGCAATGTCGTCAGACTATCACACCTTATTTATAGCTTTTCTAAATTGCCTAATAAGCAAACCAATACCAGAAAATCAATAAGGTATTTGATCAAACATTACTCTTATCGGGTTGATAAAGCTACTGTTACCCATACATTAAATAGGGATTTCATCTAGCCTTAGGTAAGGCGAAAATAATGGGCAGGGTAATAGTTGCCCCAGTTAACAAATTTGATAGTTCATTCCTTGCCTTCGCTGCATCACTCACCGTGGAAAAGTGTACTGAGACGATTTTTAAGCTGTCATAAACTTTTACCGAAGTGATGGTGGACTGATAGGGATCAAGAGATTTTTTTGCTTGATCGGTCGGTATTCCTGAAATTACAATCTCCGCATCGCATCTTCCAACCCTCCCTTGATCATTAATGACATTTCCACCTATGCCGGGACTATTAGAAATAATTCTAAATACTCCATTATCGACAGTGAAGGTTTTCATAGCGCCCAGGGCATGAATTTGATTCTGGGTAAGAATAGATCCCAAATCATAAGTAGTTTGCGCTACTACACTTGTCATTGATATAAGGGTGAAGGCAGCGAGTAATAAACATCTTTTATTTGTGTTCATAGTTTCTCCAGGGTTTATTGTGCGCCGTATATACGGTAATCGACATTCATCTTGGGATCCACTTGGCACGAATTGCGAACAAGTGGAGTCCCACTTACGGCATATACAGTCCAGCTACCTTTTGAACTTTCTCCATAAAATGCATAGGAACCTAGTACAAAATTTGACTGCGTTGTAATTTTTCCACCGTTTCTTGCATCATTGGCGTTAGGGCTATCCTGTCCATAAAACAGGTTGTAGGGCTCATTTAAGATAGATACGGTACCTTGGGGGGATTTTAGAAATACGCCAACACTTCCCATACAAATATCCGCGCCTGCCTGGGAAGCGTTCAACCTTACTTGAATCATATCTACCGGTGTATCACTGCTCACCATAAAGGTGCCAAGGTTTTTAACTTGACCGTATTTCACGGTACCCATTGAAACCCCTGCGCTCCAGCCAGGAACTATCAAGGCTGTTGACTTATAAGCAGAGTATGTTTGAGCCATCGCCACGGCAGCTTTTGCATCTACCAAACCAAATCCATACCAGTTTGAATATTTATTACCTGCAGCGTTAATTTGCCAGCCATAGTCAATTCGTGCCGAAGCGCTCCCATCGACCAAAACAGGGCTAATGTCATCGGAAAGTGTTGGGTCTAATGTTAAATTGACCTGATGATTTCTATTGTCCTGGTTTCCGTAATCCATATTAATAGGACGAGCTGTCTTGCGTAATATGTCTCGAATATCGCGCCATCCTAGGCTTGGATTTGCGCTGAGCATGAGGGCAACAACTCCAGTGACTGTTGGTGTAGCAGCTGATGTACCATTCATCTGATCAAAATTACAGCCTGAGTTGGATTGCAGGTTAATGCTTGTACCACCCTTCATAAATTGAGGATTGTCATCAAGCGAAGTTGCAAAGGTACTGTACCCACGATCACAGCCCATCAAATCCGTTGAATAAATCAAGGGGCCATTTTCCGTTGCAGCGCTACCTGCTTCACCGTATTTCCCTGTAGAAGTAAGCTCTCCTCCAAGACCTGTAATCCACACTACCGAGCCTGCAGAAGAGTAACTCGATTTATAACCTTTAGCATTGGCCGCCGCCGCAACCACAACAGGCAACTCCAATGTTTCTGTATCGAAGCTAGGATTTGAACAGCTATCTATGGAAAAGTTTGTTCCATTAAAAGAAAACTGTGGACAGTAGTAGCCGAATTTGAATTCTGCATTAACCTCTCTTTGATATCCGTTACCAGCCGCTCTCACCATGATGGCACCTTTGCCATTTCTCAGATTCGGAAAATTTTGTAATGCGGTATTGCCATTTGCAGAATTCTGATCATAAGATTGCGGAAAAATCTCATCAGAACCATAAGAGGCATTGAAGATATCGGCATTTTTAGACCAAGATGCACCACCATAGGCTTCAATCGTATTTGGAGTAACCCCCTTAGGCAAGCTAATGTATCTTGCGCCTCCCAAAGTTACCCTTGGAGCAACGCCCATTACCCCTATTCCATTCTGTACCGCCCCAATAATTCCCGCTACGTTAGTTCCGTGGGCATTTGCGCCGTCTGCAGGGGTTGGATCAGCGGAATTTGTCTGAAAGTTCCAAGTCATAGAGGTATTAATATTGGCCTTTAAATCAATATGGTTGATTTCAAGACCATCATCGAGGACTAAAACATTGACTCCTTGCCCCTTAATTCCTTGAGTATGAACAGTCTCTACGTTAAGGTCGGTAGCCCCATCAGATACATTGGAAAAAGAGCTAAAGTAACTCATCACCGCATTAAGTGCCCACTGATATGTATACAGAGGCTCAGTCGCGCCAGACATGCATGCATAAGGGCCATCCTCTGAACAGGCGCTTGTTGATCCGCCACTACCAGATCCGCCGCCGCATGAAACAAGAACGCTTGAGAAAAGCATGGCAACTGCTAAACGAATCATCCTTGCCATACACACCCCATTAAAAGCATAATTTTGAGAAAATTAGCGGTTATCTTCACCCCTGTACTTCCTTCCGCTTTTTAAAATCCAATACCTGAAGACGAACCAAATTCAAAGCGCCCTTCATGGTGTAAAGCCGATTCATCTCTTCAGAAGAAATAGACCAGAGACGTATTTCATCTTCGAGCGCTGAGAGCCTGCCTAGCAGATCCTGAAATTCAGTTAATGTAGTAGCTTGTATTGCCGCAAGCTCAACGGCCTGGATTTCATCGTAAGCATCTTCAATTAACATTACTGATCGCATACTGCGATAACTCGGAAAAAGTTTGAATAAGGGATAGATCAATGCAAACGCACCGATCAATAAAAACCAAATACGATCAATATAGTTAATCAGCCATAAGGGCGCCCTATCCCTAAAGCTAGGTGGGCCTTCATCATAGAATTTAGCCGCTATGGGACTTAATGGAATCGTACGATCTACATACCGAGGGAAAAAATCAGGATTTGAAAAAAATTGCTCATCCTGCTTGCTGATATTGTCAGCCGCCAGCAAAAAGGTTTGCTGAATGACCGGATGTAAATCCTTCTCCACCAATATCGTTCCAGTAGATGCCAGCATGGTGATATCTTTTGCTGGATAGCCTGCCTTTAAATCCAAAGATCCCGCTGGAATGACTACCGTACTAAAAAAGGGTAACTTTTTGACGTAGGCAGCAGCATGCGGGAAATTCAAAATATGTAAATTTGGTTGAGCCAGAAGCAGCTTGATATTTGGCGCATTTATACCGTCCATAATGCACATGGCATCAATTTTTCCATCAATCAACATCCGCACTGCATCTTGATCGGGAATCTGTAAAAAGTTATCTTGCATTTTTAGCTCAACTCCACTGAGAGCTAACGTCTTTCTCAGGACGCTTTCAGAAGCGCTTCCTACATTACCAATCGCCACTCTTTTAGAATGAAAAAAGTCATAAGCACTTTTACCATCAAATTCTTTACCCCTATAAAAAATCCAAAGCGGGATAGCTTCCACACTACCCAAGGATAGTAAATTTTTAAATTCACCTTTATTGGCAACACCTCCGACCAATAGCGCTGAATCAACCTCGACATCTTCATCGGCTAACTGCGCCAGACTTGCTCCAGACCCATTGGTGTTCACCAAATGCAATTTCAAACCTTGATCTGAAAAATAGGGAATAAATTTCTCACCCAATACCTCAAATCTAGATCCGTGCTGACCAACGGCAAGGTAAACATCATTTTGAGGCAACGGCTTAGTAAAAAATAGCAGGATCGATAAGCCAAATATAAATAACAGAACGGATTTCCATTCAGTTCTAAATAATGCAATCCATGCCCATAGCTCTTGAATGAGCGTATCGCGAGTATGACGTAACAGGGAGGGGTTTTTTCTAAAATAACTATTGGGCATAAATCAACAAAAAAAGTTTATTAAATAATTTAGGGGTATTTGTAACAAGTATCCCCCTTATTTGTATGCTTTTAAGCATAGCCTTATGTTTAAACCCCTAAAGAATCCAATTCACAAAGCATTCAGTTGACATACATCAACTCTATTCATTTTATTTTTAATATTAAAAGCATTATTTTTTAACGTGTTTACACGCCAAAAAACTATTTTCCCCGTAGAAACCCTGTATAGAAGATTGGATAACCATAGACATTCCCATATCGCAATGTGAGGTGCTAGCTTTGCTGCTTGTCAGAAAAGGATTCCAAAAGATGTATTGAGCCTTCGTAAAAAACAAACATCATCTCTATACCCCAATTGAAGCCTGCCGTTTCTGCGATGTAAACTGACAAATAATTCAAATTATTGCAACTGATAATCAAGTAATAAAGCAATAACCTCTTATGAAAAGAAAGCTATGCTGAGTGAAGAAAAAAAATCCTTAATTACTGCTGAAGAGCGCTATCGACACGAGATAGCCAGCAAGCTTCGCTCGGAAATAGGAGCGATTGGCGAGGAAGCCCTTAGTATTGAACGCAGTATCTGGGGTAAGGTGAACGAACTACTCAATAGCAATGTTGGGATGTGGTTTTTATCAACAGTTTTAGTAACTGGGGGTGCTGGGGCATATCAAGCAATGCAACATCATTACGAAGTTCAAATTCACAATAGAGCCCAACTAACCACCCATCAATTTGAAATTGGCAATCGCATTCAAAATATGAAGTATTTTTTGCGTAAAGCCCAAACAGTTGGTGATGCTCAGCTAGCATTGAAAAGCGTATTTCAGAGTAAAACTCCCGTTAATCCGGAAGTTGAAAAATTAAGCCTATCGGTTATCTACTTTAATTTTTATCAAATGCTTGGCACTCAAAATAAAGAGGCGCTAGAGCTTGTTCGAAAATTAGAGGATCAGGAATATATTCTTCAAACCCAAAAACCAAGCAATCCCCTACCGGACGCTGAAAAGCAAAAATTATTAAGCTGGGTTGAGGAATTAGAGCAGATAGAAATCGAGGAATCTAATAAAAGTTTCCGCTGACCCTGACCGTGACCCTCACCAGTGAAATCCGGACTAATTTAGTCTATTGAGTTCGCTTGATTTGAGCATCCAAGTGAATGGACTTGCAGGCACTAATCAGTTTATTAAACTGATCGCGATCGGCAGTAGTCAATATTTGGGTGTCAGGCCTAGATTGAAGTGAATATTCTGAATCCTCAAGTTGGCGCACAAACTCAATCGCCTCTTGCGCTTTTTGCTGGCTCGTGCCAGGGATGAGGCTATACACCGAAAAGTATAAAGAACTCAAGCTACGATTTTGTAATTCTGGCGCAATGGGAAAAGTACTTCTAAAGAGGCCGCTCAATGCCTTTTTTGCATCGCCAACTGTGTTGGCGCGTCGCAGCAGATATTCCATATTATCAACACGATTCTGAATCTCAAATAAGTGAGAGACCAAAAGATGATGATTTTGCTCATGAATCTGATAACCATGTTGAATCTGCTGGTACGTAGCAGCACCACCGGTTAGTAATACCGACGACAGAATCCACATGCCCAAGGAGCTATTGAGAAACTCCATTAGCGCATTAGACTTCACAGAAACCTCTTCCACCGCAGGAGAGGTAGCAGTTTCAATATGTTGACGTATGTCGTTACGAAGACGCTCTTCGGCGTGGATATGTTTAACTTCTTCAGGTGTCAGCATAGCAAAAATGGTAGCGATTATTTGAGGTTATTTTAGCCGAGAGCGCCAGTTACGAATAATGTGTACGGGGGTCCAATGTTATAGACACTTCTATTCTCACTTTTCAATTGAAACTTTTCCTTTTGGCTGTTCGGCTGGCGACTTAAGAAATGAACCCAACATCGTGTAAAGAGAGGCGCCTGACATAGAAAAAGCAAATAAACCGCAAAAAGAAATGATTAGCGGAAGTGCCTGCCATTCAGATGGAAGCGTATAGTCCCCATACCCAACTGTTGTGTACATTCCACCAACAAAATAAAACGCCTTTAACGGGTCAGCAAATACCTTTAATGAATCCAAGATGCAGGCGAATATGAAAATGTCCCCAACATGGGTAAGCAGAACTAAAAATACCGCCACCAGATATAAGGGGAAGAGGAATTTCGCGTTTTTCTTAATAAATACGCTTCCGACCAATCTTTGAAATAGTCGTGTTAAAAAAGCAATATAGAATCCATGAATACCAAGTATGACAACCGTGTCACACATAAATATTTTGACCTTATCATTAAAGACGTGTATCGAATAGAAAGTGGCTAAATTAAAAGATTCAGAGACTGCAGAAATATGCTCAAGCCAGTTCATTTCATTGCATCCTTAAGTAAAACGTCGCATAGTATGCAGTTAATTAAAAACCACCCGGAGGTGGTTTCAATGCTTGTAACCAGGTATTGGCAAAATTGTATTTTTTATAAATATTGCCAACAATAGCTTTTCTTTATTTAGCAATTAAATCCAAAAACTGCACGTGATCATTGATATCCACAAAAGTAGAGGGATCAAAGCTCATGTTGCCAGTCTTAGTAAATAAGAACATATAAGGTTTGGTGCCAACATAAACATCAGCGTTATTTTTGGCATTTACATCACAAACTACCATCCAGCCAAAGTTAGCGGGTTTATCGATCTGCTGTCTAGCCCACGCCTTACGTGGTGGGGAGCATTCTTTCCGAGCTGCTTCTGGGTTATTAATATTTGCCTTTAGATAGGCCCCTACTTCTTTATTAATCTCGGATTGATTTGGCTGAGGCGGGAATTGAGCTTGCTGAATTTCTAATGGAGTAACGGGAGCAGCACAAGCAACCAAGGCAAGCGCTGAGATAATGCTTAAAAGTTTCATTTTCATATTTTCTTCTTTTAGTTAATGAGATTTTGAAATCTAGCTACCTATTTATAAAGAACCAATATTAATGGTTATTACAAATTTAAGGAATAGTCGAAAACCACCCTTAGGCGGTCTTTTGATCAAAACCGTCAAATATCTAACCGAGAATAAGCACTGGCAACTTACTATGTAAGATTACCTCCTGAGCTTCGCTTCTCAAGAAAATCCCCCGAATACCAGAGCGCTTATGAGACGCCATCACAATGACATCAGCCTTTGATTTTTTGGCGGCCTCCAAAATGCCATCAGAGATATTAGGGTGAAATATATGAAATTCAGCCACAGGAATATCAGAACCAATCAATAACCTGGCCTTAGCAAATAGCTTTTTTGCAAATTCCGCACTCACTTTTTTGTATTCCCTTGATGAAAGCGCAAGAACAGATTGCACTTCAGATGAGGCATATGGCATAACTGGATCCGTCACAAACACTAGGCTGATCTTGGCGTTATCACTTAAGGCTAACTTAATAACCGATTTTAGTTCAGTCTTTGTAATGGACTCACCACTGATTGGTACCAATAGGTTTTTAAACATATACCCCCCTAATAAGAAGCCAAAAAATTAGACCAAAGACGTACTAGGGGCAGCCTCTTTTTCACAAGCGGATTGTTCGCACCCTTGCATCATGGCATCAAAAACAGATCTAAACATCGGCATAAAAGCCTCACAACCTATTGGAGCATTGTGAAATAGACCATGAATGACATTCTCCATATCCGTTCGGTACTTCAAAGATAGTGACTCTAGGGCGGCCCTATAGTCTTCACTTCCCTTGGTAAGAATCTGATTGACATCATCTTGATATTCACCAAGATAATTCAAGACCTCTTTAATCTCGGAGTTGCAAAGAATACTAGGCATAAACCCTGCTTGCATCGGCATAGCAAATTTATAGCTATTTTCTTGGGTCAAAGATGAAAAGACTTTAGCGGCGTTGTAATTGGCCTCCATCAGATTTTTTAGAGTGTTGGCGGCAATTTGTCTGAGTGCTCTTGTTGAATCGAGTGATTGATTTTGCAAGGCTACAAACTGTTCAAGTATTTGGTTATGAAACATGGGATTCCTTTATGTCAGTAAATTCCGATAAATGACTGCTATTAAATTTTTATTAGGGTGACCAATCACCACCTCGCAAGAGCGCAATGACCTCCGAATCATCAACTTGTGAAAAGTCCTGATAGAAAGATCCAACTCCAGAAAAATATTGAGCCTCGTTAAGGCAAATAAGTTCATCGCAATATTCACGAATGGGATCTAAAGTATTTGCCGGTGCTACTGGTATCGCGCAAATGACCCGTTCAGGACCTAAACTCTGTAATGATCTGAGTGCTGTTAGCATGGTTGCACCCGTGGCAAGCCCATCATCAACCACAATCACAATTCTATTTTTGGGGCTGATTGGAGGTCTTACTGGCGTGTATTGAGCACGCCGACGATGAATCAATCTTAATTGATTGCCCACCTCAGACTCGATGTACTCTTCATTTGCGCCCAATCTAGATGCATTAGTGGTGATGTAAACATCCCCACCCTCGCTGACAGCGCCGATTGCTAGCTCCGGATCCATTGGAGAGCCCAACTTTCTGACCATGACAACATCAAGCTCGCCCTCCAACTTATCGGCAATATATCGCCCTAGCGGCACACCACCCCTAGGAATCGCAAGGACCAATGGTTTTTTACCCCGATATTGCATCAAGGACTGCGTGAGTAATTGCGCTGCCTGAATACGATCCCGAAACATTAGGACAGACCCCTTTGTAATTGAAGCTTTGGATCTTGCTCTAAATTACTCTTGAGTTTTTGATCCAACTTTAATAGTTGAATTAAAAACTCATCCTCGTAAGGAGGCACATGACATTCCACGACATCTGATGGTGCCACTTGGAGATGAATGCCAACGATATTAGGCTGCACAGGTAATTCCCGGACGTGTCTATCTACGAGAACCGCTGCATAAATGGCTTGCGGTTGCTTTGTATTGAGCCACTCAACGGCACGTAACAATGAATGCCCCGTATAAAAGACATCATCCACTACCACCAGGTTATAACTGCTTAAATCCAGACCAAGTAAAGCAGGGTCTTCAGTTAACTGTGTATGCGGATGCAACAATTTCAGATCATCGCTATAGCGTTTAATTGACAAATCTATCCGAAGCGGAGATTCACGATAAAAGTCCCTCACTAGACTCTCGCCGATTTGATCCGCTAAAGGTGACCCACGACGTAAAACACCTACTAGGGCTATTTTTTTGGATGGATTGATCATGGACGAGATTTGCCCGGCCATTTCTTTGATAACGAGCTCCAGCTGCACCGCATCGTATAAACAGCACCGAAGACCTAAAGGTAAATTGATATTCTCGGAGTTCAAATGAAGTCTTTCGGTAATAGGTTAATCCCTTATTCTCATAAAGAAGATACGGATTCGAACACAAAATAATGTCACTTAGCCAACTGCAAACACACTCAGAGCAAATATCACCAACTGTGAAATTTGCTCATTAATGTTAATAGCTCGACACACAGCCTCTATGCCCAACCCGCCACCACTTAGAAGGGTAGCGCTACCCCAGCAAGTTTTTTTGTTTTTAGTCAATAAAACGTGCATTTTTAATAATTATTTTGAATAATCCACTTTTCATCCTCATATCAATTTGAGGTGTTATCCATAAAAAAACAAAAGTATAAAAAATCGCCATAAACCACTAATTTTATTAAAAAAATACTAAACTGGAAAGTGTTGAAATCCTTAAAGTAGATGCAGGCACTGATTTTAAAAGCCTGTATTTTTTGAAGTTCCTACTCTTCTTTTTCTTATAACGGCTTAGTAAATGTCAGATTTAATTTATCCAAAAATTGCCTTAGCTGAAAACTTAAATTCAGGTTTGCGCAATAAACATACTTGGTATGAAGGGATAATTTCTAACGCCCACGTGCGCGCACCAATACGGGTGGCCGTAGTTCACCCATGCTCTCCAGAGTCTGTTGCCGCGGCGATAGAAGCAAAAGATGAAGGTTTGATCATTCCCATCTTGATCGGACCAGAGACAAAGATTCAGGCTGCGGCTAAAAGCGCTAATGCATCGCTTGGCGATATAGAGATCATTTCTACAGAACATAGCCATGCCGCAGCCGAGCTTGCTGTAAAAATGGCATCACAAGGAAAAGTTGATGCCATCATGAAGGGCAGTCTTCATACCGATGAATTGCTAAGCGCGGTACTGGGTCATGATTCAGGATTACGTACTGAGCGGCGCATTAGCCATGCCTACATCATGGATGTTCCAGCCTACCCTAAACCTCTTGTCATTACTGATGCTGCGATTAATATCACCCCTAATCTGGATGAGAAACGCGATATTTGTCAGAACGCTATTGATTTAATGCAAGCTCTTGGCGTACCCAAGCCCTTAGTCGCAGTGATCGCTGCCGTTGAAACTGTCAATGCGCAGATGCCAGCCACCCTAGATGCTGCAGCTCTAACTGTCATGGCTAGCCGTGGACAAATTACCGGAGGAATCGTGGATGGCCCTCTTGCTTTTGATAACGCCATCAACTTGAACGCAGCTCAAATTAAAGGCATTCAATCCCCAGTAGCTGGACAAGCCGATATTCTGCTTGTTCCTAATTTAGAGGCTGGCAATATGCTGGCTAAGCAACTGCTCTACTTTGCCGATGCCGATGCTGCAGGTATCGTTCTGGGTGCCCGTATGCCCATTATTTTAACTAGCCGCTCAGATAGTCTACGAGTACGCTTGGCCTCCGTTGCCGTAGCAAAGTTATTGGTAGAGAGTAAAAATACAGCGCCTAAAGGACTTGGGACTTGAATCCTAAAGTAATAAGAAATAGGCGCAAGTAAGAATATGACCAACAAAATGTTTTTAACCTTTAATGCGGGTTCTTCGACCATCAAAATTGGGATTTATCACCTGACTAAGGGCCAAAGTACTCAAACAGCCTTTGCCAGAGTTAATCTTCATGAGACGCCCATCACCCTAGATATTGTTAAAGACTTTCAATCTAGCCAAGTAAAACTTAACTCACTCCTTACAGAAGATCTGCATGGGGTTATGGATGAGGTCTTGACCTACTTTGAGACCCACCTCTTATTTGATAATCTCTTGGCGGTAGGTCATCGTGTAGTTCATGGGGGTGATATATTTTCCGGGCCAATTGTTATAAATCAAACTGCCATTACAGCGCTTGAAAAACTCATACCATTGGCGCCATTGCATCAACCTCAGGCACTATTCATCATAAAAGCGATTGCGCGTTTACGGCCCAACCTAAAACAAACAGCTTCCTTTGATACCGCTTTTCATCAGACGCAATCATGCGTAATACGGCACTATGCCATTCCAGAAGCTTTGTTTGAAGAGGGCATTAAGCGTTTTGGCTTTCATGGCTTGTCGTACCAATATATTCAATCCTACTTAACTCAGTCCTTTCCAGCGCTAGCCAATGGAAAAGTTATTGTTGCCCATCTTGGTAGCGGTGCCAGTCTGTGCGCCATGGATGAGGGACTAAGCCGTGACTGCAGTATGGGGTTCTCCACTTCAGGAGGAGTCCCCATGGAAACCCGCTGCGGGGATTTTGATACAGGCGCCATCCTTTACCTTGCTCATGAAAAGGGTCTGAGCACCCAGCAAATCGAGCATCTGCTTTATAAAGAATCCGGCCTACTAGGTATATCCGGAATTAGTGGCGATCCCAGAAAGCTCCTCGTAAGCGATCAACTCAGCGCAAAACTAGCATTAGAGATCTTTACTCTACGCTGCGCCGGGGAGATTGGCCGAATGATGGTAACGCTTGGGGGCCTAGAAACTCTTGTCTTTACCGGTGGAATTGGAGAGCACCAGCCAGAGATTCGAACTCAGATATGTCAACGACTATCTTGGTTGGGTATAAATGTGGATCTAGACTTTAATACTCAGTCAATTACCAAAGCAAGAGTCATTAGCGCGTCAAAAAGTAAAATAAAAGTACTTGTTATCCCTACAAACGAGGAAGATGTTATTGCGAAACAACTAGTCAGCACCTTAGCCCTATAAGGAAATGCACCATGAAACGAATTGTGGATATTTTTACCAATGAATGGACCCCAGAGATTGTCTGGACATATATCGTCAATCTTGAAGGCAATCAAAACTACCAACAGCTTGATCATGATGTGGTGGATGCTAGCGCCTTTGAGGCCGAGGCCCTTCGCCTAGCTATTGAAGAAAATCGTGGTAATGAAACAACCTTGATTGCCAAGGTAAGGGAGTAAGCATAAAAATGCCTTACCGCCTATGCTCCGGCAGGCAGATTAAATTGCAAACTCGCTAAACGAGAATATAAGCCCTCATTTTTCAAAAGTTGCTCATGTGTACCTTCTTCGATGATGTGACCCTGATCTAAGACTAGGATTTTATCGGCTCGCAAAATCGTTGCTAAGCGATGGGCAATGATTAAAGAGGTTCTACCAGGCAATAGCACATCTAAAGCCTTTTGCACTTCTCGCTCAGATTGAGCATCCAATGCAGATGTCGCCTCATCCAATAACAATATCGGTGGATTTTTTAAGATTGCCCTTGCAATAGAAATGCGTTGCTTCTGGCCGCTTGATAAGCGCGTACCCCGCCCTCCTAAGAAGCTTTGATAGCCATCAGGAAGTCGGATAATAAATTCATCGGCATAAGCAGCTTTGGCGGCAGCTATGACCTCATCGTCGCTAGCCTCCAATTTTCCGTAACGAATATTCTCCATAGCACTGGCAGCAAACATGACCGGCTCTTGGGAGACGATACCGATAGAGGTACGTAGGCGATCAATATTCCAGTCTCCTATATTGATGCCATTGACTAAGATATCCCCTGAAGCGGGGACATAAAAACGAAGTAACAAACTGAAAATTGTAGTTTTTCCAGCGCCTGAAGGGCCTACTATGGCATAACGCGAACCCGCCGGAACCTTGATCGAAAAATGATCTAAGGCATGAATGCCAAGCCTGGATGGGTAAGAGAAAGTGACGTCATTAAATTCAAGAGCACACGGGGTCTGAGAACGGGGAATATCCACAACAGACTCTGTCATTACGCCAATAAAAGACCCTTTTGATGGTGTCTGCATCAACTCAACCAATCTCTCTGTCGCACCTGCCGCCCTTTGGACATCACCCCACACTTCCGACAAAGAACCAATAGATCCCGCTATCAAAATGGCATAAAGCAAGAACTGGGTTAACTCTCCAACAGAAATTGCTCCACTGGCGACCTGCCTAGCGCCAATCCATAAAACAAAGATGATGATGCCAAATGCCATCACAATGGCGGCAATCGTCAGTAGCGACCGAATCAAAATCCGCTTTTTAGCGATCACAAAGGCTGCTTCGACCGCTCCCTGATAGCGATGATCCTCATACTGTTCGCGAACAAAGGCTTGAACCGTCGGTATCGCGTTTAAAGTCTCAGAAGCCATTGCACTGGTATCGGCAATACTCTCTTGACTCGCTTTAGAGGCTTTGCGCACCCTTCTTCCCAAAGCCCAGAGCGGCAATATTGTAGTTAGCAAAAGCAAGACCATTAAACCTGCCAGCCATGCGCTAGTGGCCAACATCATGACAACGCCACCGCAAAACATCACAATGCTACGAAGCGCAATAGAAATGCTTGTCCCTACCAAAGTTTGAACTAAAACTGTATCGCTTGTCAGGCGCGATAGAACCTCACCTACCTGCAAGGTCTCAAAATAAGTAGGCGACTGTTTGAGAAGATTCTCATAAACCTGTCGGCGCATATCAGCAACAATGCGCTCACCCAACCAAGACATTAAATAAAACCGTCCTGCCGTTGAAAATGCTAAAACCAAAGCAATCACAATCAAGTTTAAGAATTTTTGATTAATGGCGCTATTGGTTAAGCCTGTATCAATCAAACCCCTAAATGCAATCGGCACAGCAAGGGTTGCCCCGGCCGCACACAACAAGAAAACTAAGGCAAAGATCCAATGCCATAGATAGCGACGAATCAAATGGTATTCACGCAACCAAGCACCAATACCTTTGAGTTGATCTGGAAACTTAAGAGATTGGGAATTATCGGTATTTTGTGAGGAGGTGGTATTCATGGGCAAGAAATTTTTAATTGATTCATTATCCTGAGTTACTGCTATGACGTGGCGGAAAAAATTTCATTTACAAACACCTTTTACCAGGCGTATAAATTGAGAATATTCTTAATAAGAGTAGATTTATGTGTAATCACGTAAGCGCATCTCAAGAGACCTCTTTAAACCACCCCATCCCATTCTCAATACAAAGGAAATCTTATGATCTTTTCTTGTCCGCATTGTAATAAAGGAAACCGGGTTCCAATTGAGAAAATATCCCAAAACCCCACCTGTGGAGCCTGCAGTAAAGAATTGCTATCCTTACCTATTTCACCCAGTGAAGAGGCTTTTCATGAGCTTATTAAACAATCGAGCCTACCGGTCATTGTAGATTTTTGGGCGCCATGGTGTGGACCTTGCAAGATGTTCGCACCAACCTTCCAAGCAAGCGCAATAGCCTATGCTAATAAGGTAATCCACCTCAAAGTTGATACGGAACTCAATCCGTCACTGGGTAGTCAATTTAACATCCGCTCTATCCCCACTTTAGCTTGCTTTAAAAATGGCAAAGAGGTTGAACGCATCAGTGGCGCATTGCCACAACAGCAACTTAAACAGCTTATCGATCGACTGATTTTGAAATAGGTCGATCAATCACCAGCTAATGCTGAGTCAGAATCCTCTTCAACTTTCCAGACTTCTCAAACTTCATCTGACTATTGAGCTCTTTTATAAAACGCACATGGGTTGCGCCCTGGGTTTTTAAAAAAGATTTGATGGCATCAACACATCTATTCATGTCATCAGCAGCATTGCCATCCAGGCAGGAGCGAGGCGGGAGCCTGATAATCAAGGTATTGGCATTCTTTTGCATAATCTGAAAGTCAAAAATGCCTGTAGCTTCCTCTATAGCAGTAGTTAGCGCTAAAGGCAAAATAGAAACAGGAGTACCTTCATCAGAAGGCACTTTAATCAAATCATCTGCCCTACCCAAAACATCAATGCAAGGTAAATTCGATCCACAAGCACAGCGCGTTTCATGAAAGCAAATACTATCGCCTAAATCGTAGCGAATAATCGGCTGCACTCGATTAGCCAAATTGGTTAACAAGCAAGTGTGCGACATTTGACCCGCCGGTACAGGCTGATAATTCTTGTCAACGGCCTCTAAAATTACCCAGTCTGCATTGACATGCATATGGCCAGCATCACACTCCCAAGCGATCTCAAAAAATTCTGAGGATCCATAGCTGCATCTGACTTTAGCATTAAAGCGATCCTGGACATACTTGCGCATGGCAGGAGTAAGTGTTTCGCCCCCAGTCCAGATTTCTTTAGGGGAAACTGTTAATGAACCATCCGATATCGCATCAGCCAATACCACTGCTGCCGTAGGATAAGTTGCAATGATGGTCGGTGAAAATGCATTGAGCTCCTCAACCACTTTCTTGATGGGGTCCAATATTGAAATTGATGTAAATGGACTGGCAAAATATCCACGCATCGATTTTGCTAATTCGAAAGAGATGTTACTTGCAAAATGCCCATTAATAGCAGCTACTAAAGCCACTCTCTCTGTCAACAGAAGCGGATCTAAGGCGTGCTGTAGAAACTCTGACTTTGATTGACGAACGCTTTCTAGGGCGTCATACACGTCCATTGCCTCTTCATCTTGAATAAAAATTGCTGATGCCCCACTACTGCCAGAACTTTCCCAAACAACGTATTTTCCTAAATACAAACTCCCAACATTCGCGGGATTAGATATAAATACCTTAAGAGCATCTAGGGCAATATCGGGATCACATATCCATTCATTGAATTGCCCCATCAACTCAGCCTTATGCATTACCGGCAAATCAATGAGTGCAACAGTATCCAAATCAATATGCTGGTATTTTAAGTGGCAAAAAGGAGAATGCTGATAAGCATGGGTCAATATTTGCCTGAAACGATGTTCCTGCAAATCCTGTATTTGTTTAGGATCTAGTAAGGCGGAACCAAAAAGACTCAAGGCCTGCAAACCGATGCCAAAGGGATTAAAGCTCATTTTTCATCACATTCCAGAGTCGGGATGAATCCACCCTCTACAAAACAACCTACTCATCCTGATCTAAGCTTGCCAGGTAACCCACTTTATTCAGTGCATGAATCAAATCATCTGACCTATTAGATGGTCTGGTGACCTGAACCCTACCCGATTCCCAGTCCACATGGACATCTTTCACATCCTCCAGCGGAGCAAGCGCCTTGGTGATGACATCAATACTCGCAGCGGAATCAATCCCTTGAACGTTTAAATGAATTTGACTCATGATTTTTTCCTTTAAATCTTATGTGTAAATCCTATACCTTCAGCTATTGAATGTCTATGCGCTTGTTTTTGGACAATAAAAAACCACCCGAAGGTGGTTTGGATAGCTTAGGTATCTTGAATCAAGAATCAAGCAAAATTCTTTTCAGCAAAATCCCAATTCACAACATTCCAAAAGTTTTCTAAATACTTAGGACGTGCATTGCGGTAGTCGATGTAATAAGCATGCTCCCAAACGTCACAAGTGAGCAAAGGCTTTGAACCCGCTGTTGTTAAAGGAGTTGCTGCGTTGCTTGTAGAAACCAATTCTAAAGAACCGTCAGCTTTTTTAACCAACCAAGCCCAGCCTGAGCCAAATGTACCTACCGCGCATTTAGCAAATTCCTCTTTGAATGCTTCAAAAGAACCCCATCTTGCGTTGATTGCTTCTGCCAAAGGACCTTTTGGAGCTCCGCCACCATTAGGCTTTAATCCCATCCAATAAAAAGTGTGATTCCATACTTGAGCCGCATTGTTAAAAATAGGTCCGGAAGATTCTTTAATGATATCTTCCAAGCTTGAATTCTCAAAGTCAGTGCCTTTGATTAAATTATTCAAGTTAGTGACATAAGTCTGGTGATGCTTTCCGTAATGGAATTCCAAGGTTTCTTTAGAGATATATGGTGCCAATGCATCTAAAGCGTAAGGTAATGTTGGGAGGGTATGTTCCATACTTTTTCTTTCAAATAAAGATTAAATGTAAATCTGGGTTACCAAGAATTATCTCGCATTATGAATATTGGTGTATTGAGTGTTGAGATCTCATGTAATTTCTCATTTGGCAATGAATTTTATTGAAGTGACGTCCTTAAGTAATTGTTTTTATTGATTTATTTAAGAGACTTAAAGTAGTCTAGGAAGTACTCGGCAATCCATTTAAAAGACTAGCAATCTGAGAAACAGGCACAATTTTACAGACGGCGCCCAAGTCAATCGCAGCCAAAGGCATGCCAAAGATGATGCTGGACTCCCCATCTTGTGCAACAGTACCACCTCCAACATCAAAAATTGCCTTCATTCCTTCAGCCCCATCTTTGCCCATTCCACTGAGAATGACTGCCACAACATTCATAGAAAACGTTTTCGCAGCCGAAAAAAATAATTGGTCAATACTTGGGCAATAAATATCCCCCTCCTGAGGTTCCAGCAATCGAAAGGTACCATTTTCAGTAAAGACTAGATGCTTGCCCTCAGGCGGAAAGTAAAGATGACCTGGCATAGGCATACCCCCCTCTTGGGCAGTTTCGATCACCAGATCAGTCATTCCCTGCAACCAGACCAGCATGCCATCTAAAAAACCGCTACTAATATGCTGAATGCAAACAATGGGTATTGAGAAATTCGGTTTTAGATATGGCAATATTGCCTCTAGTGCCTGTGGACCGCCAGTAGATGCACCCATCACAATTACTCTAGGTGACAGAAAACGGTTTAAGGTTGACTGAGGATTAAACACCGATAAAGGCTGAACCGATTTCCTTTTGATGTATTTAACCCCGTTGAGAATACGAATCTTCTCAATCAGTTTTGCCCCCTCCTCCTTACCAATAAGACCTCCAGTAGCCTTAGGTTTAGGCATCACATCTATCGCGCCAGCTGAGAGCATTCTAAAAATATTATCAACTTGGTTTGGTTGAACTGAAATACTCAACACCAAAATCGGACAGGGATAAATATTAACCGCGTGCTCTATAAACTCTAGACCATCCATAACAGGCATGTGATAGTCAGTGCAGATCACATCGGGTTTTAAATCTGGTAACAGCTTTAAGGCCTCCAGGCCATTAGGCGCTGTTCCCACAACCTCAATATGCGGATCTGCATCAAGAAGCGCTTTAATCACGTGAAGCTGTAGCAATGAATCCTCAACCAAGAGAACGCGAATGGGGGTGGAGTCACCATTGTTAAGCATGATTAATTTTCTATATCAGTCTAGCAATGGAATCGAGCAATACCGTCTGATCAAAATCCGATTTAGAAATATAGGCATTTGCGCCAGCTTGTAAACCTCTGCGTCTATCATCCTCAGAGGCCAACGAAGTCACTAAAATGATCGGTAAATCAGAAATTTTCTTGTTGGCCCTTATCTTAGCAGTCAACTCCAATCCATCCATATTTGGCATGATGATGTCGGATACCACAACATCAAATTCCCTAGAAGCCAAAATATTCCAGGCATTTAGACCATCAGTAGCCACAATGACATCATAGCCAGCCCCTTCCAAAATACGTTTTTCTTGGATGCGTGTGACGATGCTATCTTCAACCAGCAGAATTGATTTCTTATGAGTCTTAGCTTGAGCCTGATCTGCCAAAGACGTGGGCGACTGCATTTTTTGCAGGGCCTGATGAACGCTCTTAGCCAAATCTGCAGGATTGAGGACGGCACATACCTCACCAGAATCCAAGATCGTCACACCAGAAACATTGCGCAACCTTTTAATAGGAGGTGGTGGCAACTTGAGAACAACCTCCTCTTCCTGGCCTAATTCGTCAACAATTACACCGAAACTATGCTCGCCCACCCGAATCACCACACAGAGCGAGCTAACATTTGTATCCATCAACCTTAAAGGCCGATCTAATATCGATCCCAAGCGATTAATTGTGATGATGTCATCGCCATGATAAAAACACTGCCTATCCTCACGAGCAATCAGCTCTTCAGGCTTGAGTATTTTCGAAAAATATATCGCCTCACAAGGCATGGCATAACTCTCCCCCCGCTCGCGCAAAATGGTGACGCGTGTAGATGTCAATGAGACTGGCAGATACAGGCTAAAGGTCATACCTTTGCCAGGGCGTGATTCCATTTGGAGGGTGCCATGCATATGCTCCACAGCGGAGCGCACGACATCCAAGCCAACACCACGGCCAGAAATATCGGTAATCATCTTATTGGTTGAGAACCCTGGGGTCATCAGCACGTTCTTTAATTGCACCTCATCCAAAGCAGCGGCTTCAGTTTCACTAAAAAGATGACGTTTAACAGCTTGTTGACGAATAGCCTCAAAGTCCAGACCACGACCATCATCAATGACATCAATACGCACATGATCAGCATCTTGACTCACCTTAACCAGTATCTTGCCGTTTAGCGCCTTACCTGCCGCCGCCCGATTCTCTGGAGGCTCAATACCGTGATCGATAGCATTGCGCAGCATATGCATGAGCGGCGCCTTCATTTCTTCAATGATTCGCTTATCAGCTACAGTAGCCTCTCCTTCAAACACCAAATCTACCTGCTTATTTTCTGCGGCCGCCAGATCATGCACCATACGCGGAAATTGCTCCAACAAGGTAGCTATAGGCAATAAACGCAAGCCGCGAATACCGCCCTCAATCTCTTCAGTAATCACACTAAGGCGACTAGCATCTTCCGATAGCTTTGTACGCATTGCTATAGCGCTTTTCATCCACTCATCAGTCGGAATGCTGCTAATATTTAATTGATTCATGAGTCGGCTAAATTCATCTTGCCATCTCAAGATACGACTACGACTCACCACCAACTCACCAGTTTGCGTTAATAGAAAATCGAGCTTCTTGGCATCTACCCGCAGCGTATCAATCCGAAAATCCGCGGAAATCTGGCGGCCATAGACAATAGAGTCGGCGCCCTTTATCTCCGCAACTGCAGGCAGTTGCACAACACTTGGGTCAGATACTTCCCCTGAGGTGGATGCTAAACTTATAGGCGCCTTATCAACAGGGAAAGTCTTAGGCTCTATTGATTCGGCACCAGCTTTTGTATCACCCACCACCTCAGAAACTATTTGCCGGATCCGATCCAGAATTTCCCACTGGGGCTTTAATATTTCAGCACTGACAATCGTCTTTCCACTCCTGGCTTCTCCAAGCATATCCTCCACTTTATTTGCAAGTTCTTGAATATCTATCAAACCCAGCATGCGAGCTGAGCCTTTTAAGCTATGCGCCTCTCGAAAAACCTCAGCAATTAAAGCTTGATCGCTAGGGGTTTTTTCTAGCTGAAGCAAGCCCGCATCTAATTTTTGCAAATGCTCGGAACTCTCTATGCGAAAGAGATTGCGTAGCTCAAGATCTTGGATCTGTGCCATAGCGGACTTTAAACCATCTCACGAAGATGATTCGCCACCCTTGTAAGGGCCTGAACCCCAGTCATAGCCTGGTTGGTGCCTGCAATCATTTCTCGCGAGCTATTGTTGATGTTTTGCATAGCCTCATTAATTTGTACTAAAGCAGCAGCCTGTTGCTTACTATTTAAGAGAACTTGTTGAGCATTCTGATAAACGCCTTCTGATAGCTGACCTAAAGATTTAAACGCTACAGACGTTTGCGCCACCCCATCAGAGACCTGATGAGAGATTTTGGTAGCATCCTCAGCAACCATCACCATGGCATTCGTAGATTTCTGAATCTCCGTTACGATTTGGGAGGCCTTTTCCGCAGACTGCCTGCTTTGATCAGCCAACTTCCGAATCTCACTTGCTACTACCGCAAATCCTTTGCCATGCTCTCCGGCCCGCGCAGCTTCGACAGCAGCATTTAAAGCTAGCATATTGGTTTCACCAGCTAACTCGCCCACCAATTTAGAAATATTACCAATTTGGCCCGCCTGCTCCGACAAGCTCAAAATTTGCTTTGCAATCGCAGCCATCTTCCCCTCTAAAAAGAGGACGTCAATTTGGTTTTGAGATACCAATGCCAAACCCTTGGCCGTTGTATCTTGAGTAGACTTAGCTGCAGCCGCTGCTGAATCTGCCTGTTCAGAAGATAGGCGAGCAGAGGATACAAGCTCTTCAACAGTACTCGTAGTCTCGGATACAGATGACCCCTGCAAAGCTATCGCTTTTTCATGCTGGGATAAGGTCGCAGCGATAGCTGCGGCAGTTGATGAAACCTGAGCCGATGTTTGCGAAATATCACGACTGAGAAATATAGCGGATAGGATGCCAAAAACAATGAGCAGAATAATGGCTCCGAGCGCTCCAAAGGTAACTATGTTTTTAGCGGTTTGGATATTTTGAGTAATCAGATCACGATATTGATCCCTGCTTTCCAAATTGAATTTAGCAGCATCATCAGCAAGGTTATCGCTAGCACGGACAGTTTGAAGGCTACTTCCAGATCTAAATAATTCAGCAGCTTCCTTGGCCTTACCATCATCAACTAACTTAATGAATTGCCCATTGATCTCTTTGGTAGATGCATAAACATTTTTTAAGTTACTGAGATCGGCCATCAATTCGGGAGAATAAGTGCCTTTATCCAGTCTTTCAAATAAATCATCAATATTTTGGATCGCCTCTTGATAACTCTTTTTAGGGTAATTGCTATCCTGGCCTGGGCTTAAGCCCACCAATATATAGGCGTAAGAAGCCCTTTGCATGCGGGTAATATTTTCGTTAATCTTTAAGATATCTGGCGTGAGATAGGATGTTGTATTTAATGCATTGGTTTTCTCAATCGCGGAATGCATTTTGACCTGGTTTATGCCTACGATCACAAGTAATACCAACAAAGGGATCAGATAACTTAATATCATTTTCCAGCGCAGGGATAATTGATTCAAAATATGTTTCCTTAATTCAAAACCTTAAATTCGTTCATCAACTTCGAGTAAATTACCAATCAACACTGCCTCTATATCCAATATGCCTGCAACACCATGATCTAGCCTAAGTAAAGCCTTACACTGCGCATGATGTTCTTCGACGTCTTGCAACTCAGTAATGAGCGAGCGATCAAAATATCTAAAATTTTCAACCCTCTCCACTGCCAAGGCCATTTTTTTAGTTTCAAACTCTAGTATCACAACATCTCGCTTATCCGTCATATTCTGAATTCGTAATAAAGATGTCATATCAATTACCGACAGAATTTCACCGCGAAGATTGATTGCTCCTAAGATATATGGAGGGCAGCACGGTAAAGGTGTGCACTGCTTTAAATGAGAAAACTCTAAAATATACTGAGCCTCAATCGCGTATTTAATACCCCCGATGGTAATTAGAGCAAAAGCTTGCTTAGATACCTCTTGTCCATCCTCAATCGGCATTGCCAATTGATGCATTCTTGCCCGGAAGACCTCTTCATTACGCTTAGCGCTTTGTGAAGGTACTTTAGGAATATCAGCCTCAGGATTGGCCGGCAATTCCAGACCTACTTCGACCGTTAATAAAGCAGGTAAATTGAGCAATAAAATAATTTCATCACCATACTTTACCTCCCCAGAAATCAACTTGGAATAATCTGATCTAAAGTCAGGTGGAATAACCAAGTCACGCTCCACAACAGATTCGTCAGACACATTAATTAGACCTTTTACATAGTCTGCGACGATTCCGCAGCGCATCTGCGGAGTATTTACCAAAATAATATTGGTCGAACCCTGATATTCACGTGATACATGCTTAAACCTTAAACCCAAGTCTAAAACATGAACAATTTCCCCATGCCAATTCATCAGACCAATAAACCAGGGTGGAGCCGCTTCAATTGCTGACAATTCTGGCATCCAAAATACATTTTTCACACTCTCGGTGGGAACCGCATATTGGACTGAGTCGGACTCAAAAACCAGAAAGCTACGCATATTAGTCTTTATAAACTTTATTATCCAATTTAGGTTACTTGAGTATGGAAGTCAAACTCCCTTGAATATTGGCCAGATATTGTTTTAAATCAAAAACTGTACTGTTTTTTAAGCATGGTATTGATTCCTGAGGCCCCATTTTTTCCAATGCCTTAATTGCTTGGCCACAGGACTTTGAAGCCATTTCCGGCTTATTTTCTTGAATCTGAATCGTAATTAACTCTAAGTAGGCCGCAATGTAATCTGGGTCTAGATAAAGCGCTTTCCTAAGGTCTGATTTAGCTCGCTCAATATCACCCATCTCCATGGAAATGACTGCGTGCAAGTAATGTAACTGCGCCTGCATTGGATCTATTGATGAAAGCTTTTCATAAAGGTCAATCGCCTCTTTAAATTTTGCTTGATCCGCATATTTCCAAGCCAATGTATAAAGTTGATCGCTGGATTTCTCAGGAGGCGGCGCTATGGACTCTATTGGAGCTAAAGATGCCTCTGACCCTATTTCGGATTTAATGGGGCCTGTAGGGTTTAAGGGAGTAGAAAAAACATCAGCAGGCTTATATGCCCGAGGGGACACAAATGGAGTTGCCGTAGGCATCATATCCGCCACCGACCCTAAGAAGGCTGTGTTCCCTATTTTTTGGTAAACCAGAGATTCTGGATAGATTTTGACCTGTAAGCCACTTTGCCTATAGGCATGCAACTCCCCATGGGCAGTCATTAAGATCCCGCCTTTCGTGAGGCATGCGGAGAGTTTCTCAGTAATAGCATTAATCGCATCCATATTCATATAAATAAATAGGTTCCTACAGAGAATGAAATCCACCTCTACGATGTTTTTTGAATGGTCTGGCAAATTTGCATTAACAAGATCGAGCACTAAAAAACGCGCACGCGAACGAATGGAAGGGCTTAACCTCCAAGAGTCGCCCTCTTTCTGAAAATAAGTATTTCTAAAGTGATTGCTACACCCCCTAAATGACCATTCCTTATAGGAAGCAACTTTGGCGTTTTCGATAAATACAGGATTAATATCACTTCCGACAATATCGACATCCCAATACTGAGAATCCGGAATTAACCCCTCTAGCAGAATCACTAAGGAATAGAGCTCTTCACCAGTAGCGCAAGCGGGCACCCATATACGCAGGTGTTTCTGCAAACGCTTTTTATTAATGATTTCCGGAAGAATGACGCGACGAATCAATTCCATCTGACCTGGATCACGCATGAAGAAAGTTTCGCCAGTAGTGAGCAAGTCACTTAACCTTTGGCAATCCTGTGAAAGATCCGCTATTCCACCGAGGTAAGCTTGATAGGCGGCAAAGTCAAGCAATCCTAGTACTTTAATGCGCGCATGAATCCAAGCGGTTAATTTTTCATAATCAAATTCCGTTATCCGCAAACCAGTTACTTCGCGAATTTTTTGGATCAGTTCATCTGATAAAAAATTATTCATGGAGCTTCGTATATTTTATGAAAGTCTCTCAGTGCTTAACACCTAAACCTTCTAGAGTTATAGTAACAAACAAGACTGCTAAATTCGATAAAAATCAATATGACTGATACACACCTGTTCACCTCTGAATCAGTCACTGAAGGTCATCCAGATAAAGTAGCAGACCAGATATCGGATGCCATCCTAGATGCGCTATTGGAGCAAGATCCCGCCAGCAGGGTTGCCGCCAACACCGTGTGTAATACAGGACTCGTTTTTTTAACCGGTCAAATTACTACTAAGGCTATCGTAGACTACCCCCTTATCACCAGAAATACACTTAAAGAGATTGGTTATGACAGTAGCGATCTAGGCATGGATTACAGAGGCTGTAGCGTTCTCTTGGCTTTTGAGAGTCAGAGCCCTGACATTGCGCAAGGTATTGATCAAGCTCTAGATGACCCATTAGATCAAGGTGCCGGGGATCAAGGAATGATGTTTGGCTATGCAGTCACTGAAACCCCGCAACTCATGCCAGCACCGATTAGTATCGCCCATCAACTTGTTCAACAACAAGCCAAATTACGTCGAAGCGGTAATTTCAACTGGTTAGGGCCTGATGGCAAATCCCAAGTCACCATGCGCTATGAGGGTGATACGCCAATAGCCATTGACACCATCATCCTATCCACACAACACTCCCCAGATATTAATATAAATACCTTACGTGAAGCGGTGATTGAGCAAATCATAAAACCCATTCTTCCTCCTCACTTTTCCAGCGGAAACATTCGCTACTTAGTAAATCCTACAGGTCGATTTGTGACGGGAGGCCCCAAGGGTGATACTGGGCTAACCGGCAAGAAATTGATGGTGGATACCTATGGATCGTCCGCACCACATGGTGGCGGTGCTTTTTCTGGCAAAGACCCCTCCAAAGTAGATCGCTCAGGGGCCTATGCCGCTCGTTATATCGCCAAAAATATCGTCGCTGCCGGCCTCGCTCGTAAATGCTTATTGCAGGTCTCCTATTCCATCGGGGTAGCCAAACCCACCTCATTCATGATCAACACCTTTGGCAGTGGCAAGATGGCTGACTCCAAGCTAGAGAAAATCGTTCTCGAAATCTTTGACTGGCGCCCAAGAAGCATCATTCAGACATTGAATTTATTAAAACCTATCTATAGACAAACGGCTAAATACGGTCATTTTGGGCGAACAGATCAGCAATTTTCTTGGGAAGAATGCAATCTAATCGAAACTTTGAAGGCGCTCTCCTAAGATAGGTTTATCCTTTAATGATATGGAAAAAGAGCTAAATCAGATCACAATTTTGATTGTTGAAGACAGCCCCATACAGGCTGAGTTGCTACGTCGCTTTCTTGTGAGCAATGGCTATAAATGCGAAGTTGCTAAGGATGGGGAAGCCGGACTTCTGGCACTTCAAGCCCATCACCCGGATTTGGTGATTAGCGATGTGCAAATGCCCGTGCTTGACGGCTATCAAATGTGTGAACGCATCAAGGCCAGCCCACAACTGCAATCCATTCCCGTCATTCTTTTAACGGCATTATCAGACCCTGTCGATGTCATTCGCGGCCTCAATGCTGGCGCCGAGGCCTACCTTACCAAGCCCTATGACAATGACCGTTTAATGATTCAAGTACATCGTTTGCTCAATGCTCCCCAGGGCGGAATATCCGATGAAGCACTCCAACAAGTAGCGACACCACTTGATGTAGAAATTAATCAAACTCACTACACCGTTAAGGCCAGTAGAGAGCAGATTTTGCAAATGCTGGTGTCAACTTATGACAATGCTTCGTACCAAAATCACCTACTTCGCAAACTTGAGGAGGATCTGCACTCACTAAACCAGCAACTCGAGAACAAAGTCATTCAAAGAACTGCTGCTCTGTTTGAAGAAGAGAAACGTGCTCGCAACGCAGAAACCAGATATCGCACGCTCTTCAATTTAATGCCAGAGGGTGTCGGACTCCTTAACCCTGAGTCCTGGAAGTTCTTGGAATTTAATGATGTCGCATGTGGACAACTTGGTTTTTTGCGAGATGAGTTTAAAAATATTTCACTCTTGGATATGGCAGTTGAAAGTGAGAAAAGCACTTTGCTTGAGCATCTTAATCAAGCCATGATCTATGCACAGTCAAGTTTTGCTACCCAGCTATTAAATCGAGATGGCTCTTCCTTAGATATCGATGTTCGCACTCAACAGGTAGAGCTAGATGGCCAAAAGCTATTAAATTGTATTTTCCGAGATATTTCAGCGATCAATCGCGCAAGAAAAATCGAATGGGAAATGGAGCACAAGTCCACTCATGACCTGCTGACCGATTTACCTAGCAAAGCCCTTTTGTTGGATGCGATTGCGCAAGCGATTCATGTAGCAGATCGAAAAGGTGGCGCCATTACGCTTCTCGCCATTGAATTAAGTCGGATCAATACAATTACTGCAAGCTTAGGTCATGCAGCAGCAGATGCCATACAAATGGAGCTTGCTCAACGCCTTCGCAGCATTCAGCCTAAAGCTAGCATGGTTGCCAGAATTCATAACCAAGATTTTATTTTTTTGGTCGATGGATCGATGGATCCAAGCCCCATCACAGATTTACTGCCGCGCATCTCCAAGGCTACTCATAACCCCTTCGAATGGGAAGGCTCCTTGCTGGCTTTTGAGCCTTGTATTGGAGTAAGTATTTATCCAAAAGATGCCCAAGATGCCGCATCACTTTTACAGTCCGCCGAGGCTGCGCTTTTTAAAGCAAAACAGAGTGGTAAAAAAGCGATTGTTTTGGCTTCTTCGGAAATTAACGCCCAGGTTGAAAATCTCGTCCGCAAAGAGAGTGAATTACGCTCCGCCTTTGCCAATGGGCAAATGGAAATGTTCTTTCAGCCGCGGATCGACCTTAAGAGTGGAAAAATAACTGGCGCAGAGGCCCTAATGAGATGGCGCGATCCTGTCAAAGGCATCGTTCCCCCTAAAGACTTTATCCCTCTAGCTGAGGAGATTGGCCTGATTGGACCAATGACCAACTGGGCTTTAGAGGAAGTATGCAGTCAACAAAAGCAATGGTTAGACGGCGGCATAGAGATTGTGCCCATCTCCGTCAACTTAGTTGCAGAACAGTTTCTAGATGATCAAATTGTTACCATCCTCAAGCAGTCGCTAGAGAAAAGTCGGTTACCAGCCGAGTATTTGGAAGTAGAGCTCACTGAATCAGCGGCAATGCAAAACCCAGTCAGATCAGCAAATTTGTTAAATCAAATTCGTGACCTTGGCATATTGATTGCCATTGATGACTTTGGAACGGGATACTCTTCCCTGGCTTATTTAGAAAAATTTCCGATTGATATCTTAAAAATTGACATCTCATTTGTACAAGGTATCACCAAAGATCGGCATGCCGCAGTTATTACTAGCGCAATCATTGCGATGGCAAAAGAATTGAATTTCTTAATTGTTGCCGAAGGTATTGAGGATGATGAGCAACGTCAATTTTTGGCAAATCATCATTGCGAAGAGGGGCAAGGATATCTCTTTTCACGGCCCATACCCGCAAATGAATTTAGAGATTTACTAAATTCCAAGATTATCTATTGAGATGCATTTGTCATAAGACTCTAGGAAGTGAGCAACTAATTATCTAGAGCAATAACCTCTTTTCCTCGAAAGAGCTCTAGGGCAACCTTTGCTATTGCTGCGTCATATTTAGTGCCCGAACCCTCTTTAATCACCTTAAGTGCTGCAGGTAATCCTAAGCCAGCCCTATAGGGGCGATGAGAATACATTGCTTCGATAGTGTCAGCAACAGCAATAACCTGCGCCTCCAACAGAATCTGGTCACCCGTTAAACCTTTTGGGTAGCCAGAACCATCAAGACGTTCGTGATGTTGCCGCACTATTTCAGCAATCGGCCAGGGGAACTCGATATCTTTAAGGAGATGGTAGCCATTTTCTGGATGCTCCTGTAGGAGCTTACCCTCAAACTCCGTCAGACCAGAGGGTTTAGTGAGAATTTCGGAAGGAACGCCAATTTTTCCAATGTCATGAACCATGGCTGCCAAACGCAATCCATAAATTTTATCTTCTTCCCAAGCCAACCGTTTAGCAATGGCGCAGGCAATAGTTGCTACATTTTTCTGATGCCCAGAGGTATAAGGATCCCTGAGCTCCATTGTTTTTGACATTACCTCAACGATACTGGTAAGCGACTTACGCAACTTATCATCTTGAATTTTCTGCTTAAGATACTCTGCATTTAAGGCCTCCTGCTTCTCGAATACATTAAGGCCAAACCCGAGTTCTGCGGCTAAATTTGAAAAAATATGAACCTCTAAATCCGTAAACGCTTTAGCAGTGGAGGCATAGATACTTAATGCGCCAATAACTTCATTACCCTTAACAATTGGAACCGCTAAAACTGAACGTATTCCATAATCACTTGCCCGCTGCCTCCAAGGTTCAAAATTGGGATCAGTTTCAGTATCAGATATAAAGCAAGCTTGTTTTGTGCGAATGCATCGACCAATAGGCCCTTGCCCATTTAACTTATTTTCGGACCAGCTAACAATAATTCCTCGCGCGTAAGCAGATGCAGTCCCACTTAAACCCATTACCTCAATAGTTTTCTCTAGGTCTTTGTTAGCAAAACCAATCCATGCCAATGGATAGTTTTCTTGCTTGGTTATCGCTTCACATATAGCCTGCATTAACTCTGTAGATGACCTTGCTTTTGAAAGCGCATCTCCACAATGCATCAATGCGTTTAGACCCCAGGTTAAGGTCTCCAAACTAGGGGGAACACGCTTTAGATTGCGCGTTTTTTTATCACCACTCATAGGAGCTTTCTAATATTCTCGTCACCCAGATGAAAGAAGTGAATTATCAAATACAACATATTTATTGCGACCACTTTGTTTGGCAATATACATTGCTTTGTCAGCCATATCCATCAAATCATCTCGCCTATTATCTTCAGACACCACCATGCTGGCCACACCAATACTGACAGAAATTTTTGGTTGACTATCACAGGGTAAGTCTAGCTGAATTGCACGCACCGCTTCAAGAATTTCATTTGCAAGCAATATAGCGCCTCGCTCGTTAGTTTGCGGCAAGAGAACAGCAAACTCCTCCCCGCCCCAACGACAGCAAAAATCCAAGGGACGAGTGATGCATTTTTGAATGGCTTTAGCTACCGCAACGAGGGCTATATCTCCACAATCATGGCCATATTTATCATTGAATATCTTGAAGAAATCAATGTCAATAAATAGAGCGCTGATGGGCTGTCTTGAGCGCAATGAGTCCTTCCAAAACTTAGGAAACTCTGCATCCAATGCGCGACGATTTTGTATACCGGTTAAAGGATCGGTAAGCGAAAGCATTAATGAATCAGATATCACCAAGGCTTTGTGATAAAAACGCCAGAATACAAACGCAAGAATGACAAAAGATAAGGCAATCGTGACTACGAGTGAAAAATTACTTTTATAGAAATTACTCACCACCCTTTCTACGGGGATGGAGGCCGAAGTAATAAGCCCATACTTTTTTGAGGTCGCATAGGCCACATATGAAGCTTCAGGAAACCCTTTGGAGGCTGAAATTTCTAAAATTCCAGAGTCTTTTCCGTCGGCACGAACCCGCTCATTGATTACTAAGCAAAAACGAAAATCACTCTCTTCATGGTCTTTTGGTTTGGGGTAGGCAAATGCGATATTACCGCCTTCTAAATTTACTAAAATTTGCGTATCAGTTAAAGACTTTAGGGATTTTGAGAGGCTACTCGCCAAATCGTCAGCGGCTACCTGCTGTATGATTACCCCGCGAAATTTTCCAGAATTGTCGATGATTGGGGCGGCAATATGAAATGCCAATATGCCAGTTGTTTTAGCGGAAACTAAATCACCAATCGCATAGGTAAGCTTAGGATTACTCTTGAGTGTTTTGAAATAAAGTCTATCGGATACATTTAGAGTTTCTTTTTCTACCCCCATATTAGTTGCTTTAACAACTCCATTTTCATCGGCATAGACAGTTAATCGAAATACTGTATTCGTAATATACGAATTAAAAGCGGTATGACTACCATTTAATATTTGATAGGCTCCTTCATTTGTCAAGGTGCCACTGTTAATTGCCTGCTCGATCTTTGGTTGTGAAACGTCGATAATCTTCGAGGCATCACTGAGTACTGCCTCAAGCATAGCGTTTGACACATAAGCTTCATGTACTAACTCATCCTTTTGACTCTCCCGATAAAAAGCATAGCTTTCATAAAGGGTAAAAGTAGCTCCTATTCCCAGTAGCACTGAAAGTACTAAAAACAATGAAAGGTATTGATTGCGAATTTTAGGAATCGATGTCGGCATGAAGACTTTATCTACTTAATTACACTATTAATACATCTGTTTATCGGACATATTGAATGAAATAGCGAGCATCTCGCTACAAACACCCTTACTCAAGATGCCTGAAGGATTTATCAAGATTAGTGATGCGGGTTTTCGTATCGCTAATTAACTCCTCAATCTTTCCAGCTGATGCCGTAGAAATCTCCGATAGTTTCTGAAACTCAGCTGCCAGTACAGCAATACCACGAGCAGACTCCCCAGCATTAGCTGCTTCAATCGCAATATTGAGCGAGAGCAATTTAGTTTGAGCGGCGATGTCATTAAGGACTGTAGCAATCTGACTGATTTGGTTTCCGGAATTTAAGACCTCATCCATTGCTAGATTGGTATTCGTACGGTTCAAATGCTCCTGATTGGTATTTTTCAGAAACCCCGTATAAATCATCTTGTCATTTAAGTAGATCTTGGATACGGATAACTGTCCGAATATTTTGGTTCCATCTTTACGGGTAATTTCGACCTCACGGGTTTTACCCACAATCTTATTAACACCTGTAGTCCGATTGGCGTTGATGTATTTGTCGTGATGAGGCTGAATATCCAGCGGTACAAGCATCTTAACGTTATGACCCAATACCTCATCCCGACTAAAGCCAAATAGATGCTCTGCAGCCACATTGAAGAAGGTAACGCAGTTATTCTCATCAATAGTGACTACAGCATCAATAGCCTGCTCTAGCGTCTGTTTGAGCATTTCAAATGCCTTACGCTCTGGGGTAATGTCTTTCATAAAGCCGGTGTAGATTATCTTATTGCCTAGCCTTAACTTAGACACTGATAGCTGGCCCCAGATCTTGGTTCCATCTTTACGGGTAATTTCGACCTCACGGGTTTTACCCACAATCTTATTAACACCTGTAGTCCGATTGGCGTTGATGTATTTGTCGTGATTAGGCTGAATATCTGCTGGCACTAGCATTTTGACATTCTGACCCATCACCTCATCGCGACTATATCCAAATAAGTGTTCTGCAGCGGCATTATAAAAAGTGACAATTGTTCTCATCAATAGAGACCACCGCATCAACAGCCTGCCCCAAAATCTGAACATATCTTTCGCGCTCTTCCTGAATCTCGGTAGCATCTCGAACGATTGCGCTATAGACAAACCCTCCCCCAAGGGTAATCTTTGACAAAGACATGCTTCCCAAAGAAATATCACCGCCCTTACGCAAGATTTTCATTTCTTGAATAGAGTTTTTCCACATATCCAGTTGATTGGAGATAAAGGCATCTTGAACACCCTCAAACAAAATGGCAATATTTTTACCAAAAATTTCATCCTGAGAATATCCCCACAACTTCTGGGCAGAGTTATTGAAGAAAATCACATCTCCACCTGGATTCACCTCTATGATCGCATCTATGGACTGATCAAACGCTTCGCGAAACCCAGAAGACTCGGGGTTTTTAAATAATCCCTTTAAAACATTCCACATAAATTACCTTACTCACCCCATCATTAATGATGACATCGGAATCTATACCCACAAGTTCATTCTAGCCCTATTGGAATAGTTCGCAAGGCGATAAAGGCGACCTTGCAACGCTCCCATAGGTTAAAAAATTGATTCAGATCAAATAACAATACGGGGCGTAGATAATAGAAGCATCACCCCTGGCAAATGAACGCCAACGAGAAGGAAAAATGGAACAAAAAACCACCAAACTGAACACTCAATGCCAATGTATTAGTGTTGATGAAGTAAAACTCCACTCCGAGGTTCATCACCTTATTCACGACCTAGGGCTTGCAGACCAGGTTGCTGAAAAAGTTGGCGCAATGCTCTCAAAAAACGGGGTATTTATATCAGTAACCTCTACAGACCAAATGAAACTGCTTGTTAAAGCGCTATTCAAAGTCTGTGGCATGGCTAAGTTTCAAGAGGCCGTACTTCAAAATGCCCCTTCTATCGCCCATCATCAACAGCGTACTAGCGGTGTGCTTTATGGATTTGATTTTCACCTTGGAGAAAATGGCCCGCAGTTAATCGAGATCAATACCAATGCTGGGGGTGCCATGATCTGCGCCTTAGAGATTGGTGCCTCAAAAAATTGCTGCGTCCCCGTACTGGAAAACTTAGCCCAAAGAAATGTTCCCTACGAGATCTATGAAAAATTTATCGATATGTTTGACAAAGAGTGGCGACGTTTTAATAATTCGCAAAATGCCATTCTGAGCACTGTTGCAATTATTGATGAAAGTCCTAAAGATCAGTTTTTGTATCCGGAGTTTCTACTCTTTAAGGCCCTGTTTAAAAGCAAAAATATACATACCATCATTGCGGCACCAGATGAACTTAAAATCATCAATGGAAAAGTCTACATTGAAGATGTAGCAATCGATTTAATTTATAACCGCACTACTGACTTTTATTTTGAATCTTCCTCATACCAAACCCTACGAGAAGCCTATCTTCAAGATTTGGTGGCAATTACCCCCAACCCTTTTCAGCATGCCATATTTGCCAATAAGCTAAATCTTTGCATTCTAAGCAATGAAGATCAGCTCGTCACCCTAGGTGTTGACGCCCAAACCAGATCGATCTTGCTTGCGCACATACCTAAAACCATTGAAGTCAGCCCCGAGAATGAAGAGGACCTTTGGGAAAACCGTAAACAGTATTTTTTCAAGCCTACCCAAGGTTTTGGGGGTCGCGCCGTCTATCGAGGGGACAAAATGACGAAGAGCGTTTGGAATGAGATTAAAGGCAAAAGCTATGTTGCCCAACAAGTCATTCCACCCAGCAGGAGGACAGTTGTTATAGATGGCGCTGATATAGATCTCAAGGTCGATATCAGAGATTATGCGTTTGAAGGAGAGTCGCTGCTATGCGCTACCAGAACCTACCAAGGGCAAACTACCAACCTAAGAACCTTAGGCGGTGGATTTTCACCTGTCTATGAAGTTCAATAAAGCAGGTCCATTACTAACAATCGTTGACTCTAGAATTTGATGAGATAAATAAGGAGATTAACCAAACATACTCATACATTAGCAATCAAAACTTATCTTTCACATCTTCAGCAACATAGATCTCTCTCAGGTGAAGCGCTTGATAAGCGACTCGATCTTTAAACAAGCCTGTTATCGTTTCCTTATCATAAGAAAAATTTCTCATGACATCGGCATTCAGATTGTAAATAGGCCAGTTGGCTTGACCAGTTACATTAGGGTTACCAGTCTTTGCAAACGCTGCCCAACTAGAGGACATCTTTTCAGTCATTGCTTGATCTTGTGGGCTATTTTTATCCACAATGGGATACCAATCTTTTGGCCATACATGCCGCTGTTTGAAGTCTGCGATATCTTTTCCAATTCTGGCGCATTGATCCACGCCCGACTCAACATGCTTAGGAGCTTGAGGCATCAACCCCAAACTTCCGAAAACATACGTAATTTCAAAAGTATGCGGCGCCCCAGGAAAGGCGGGGCGAATGTTTTTGGTTAAATAATCAAAATAATAGGCATAGCCTGGTGCTACACCATTCATGCTATTAGCCAATAGTTTTGTACTCGCTCTGTATAGAAGATCCTGTATGACAAAAGAATTCAAAATACATTTATCTTTAACATCCGAGTACAGCTGATCAATAATTTTTGGATTTTCATGAACCTGCCTAAGGAATACCTCTAACGAAGGTTCTCCTGGCAACATAAAGTCAGAATCAAAGGAATTCGTGCCAACCATAAAAGGCACTTTAGCTTGCTTTCCAGCTGCAAATAAGGGAATTGGGTCACCTTTCAAAATCTGGCCATCTACAAATGGACCGCCAAACTCTCCAGCATAAAATGCCGCACCATTGAGCACGAGCTTTTGCACCGGCAAATTTCTTAATTCTGCTAAAGATTTCGCGCCAATAGCAGCCATATATTTCGCATCGACATCTACCTCGGGCGTCAACCCAAACCTCTTATCAGTCATCCCACGAAGCGGGCTCTGTTGCGCACTTTCAGCAATTGCTTTATGAAATAACCCTTTGGCTGCATCTGAAACCATGAGCCAAGTCACGCTACGCCCACCCGCTGACTGCCCGAAAATAGTTACGTTATCCGGATCTCCGCCGAATGCTTGGATATTGTTTTTTACCCATTTAAGCGAGGCGATTTGATCCATAGTGCCATAGTTACCAACTGGCTCCCCTTTAGCTTTTGCTTCCTCAATTAACTCCTTCGGCGCAAAAAATCCTAACGATCCCAAACGATAATCAACCGTAACAACGATTACGCCGTTTTTAACCAAATTGATTGGGGTGAACTGTGGATCTCTAGCCCCATCTACAAATAAACCTCCTCCATGAAACCAGACCATTACTGGTAACTTTTTGCCAGAGGTTGGAGGGGTATACACGTTAAGCTTAAGGCAATCTTCATTACCAGGAAGAGCGAGGCCAGAACTTAAATTTTTAATCAAGGGCTGAGGGCAAGAGTCTCCAAACTGACTGGCATCACGCGTTCCACTCCATGCCAATGCTGGTTGTGGAGGTCTCCACCTTAGATCGCCAACAGGAGGAGCTGCATAGGGAATATTTTTGAAGGCCTGCATGTTGTATTCAATAGTGCCTTGAAGGCGCCCATTTTCTACTTGTACGATAGGCTTATCGACAGCAGCATAGACATTTAAAGTAAAGGCGCTAAAAAATACAACCAGGGAAATTATCTTTTTCATCTCAACTCTTGTGGATAAAAGAACTCTTAAAAATAAAGTATGTCCGAGTCTAGCATGAGAAATAATGGGATTTTAGGTATCTAAAGGGCAGGCATAGATTCTGAACCGGAACCTGAATTCATTCTTCTCGCTCAAAATTATTGGTCAGGCAACCCATAAGATGTCGGTCAAAAAATAAAACCCCCCAGCTATTCCTAACTCGGGTTTCAGCCTTTAGATCTATTTATTTTTTTCTAGATAGACAGATAGATTATGAGCCATCCCTATAGATGAAGCAGTCGCCCAAGCAAACCCAAAAAGGCCAGAGAATGCGATGATTGATGGAATGAGACGCCAGCCTGTAGGAAGGTCCAGCGTGAAATTACCTACAGAAGTGAAATAACTCGCGGCAAATAAGAGTGCCGGAACCCAGTCAGATACAAACTCAAAATAAGTCAAAGCAAAAACCCATATCGAGAGCGATACGAGCATAGCAATTACCAAGAGCAAAATGAATGCAACATATCGGAGCATTTCATAGTGCTTCCCATGATAAGTGGCTTCCCGCAATATTCGACCATAAGTTAGCGATATCCAGGCAAAACTGTAGATATTGAAAATCGCTACAGCACCCATTACGCAGAGCCCAAAAATAGATTCTTTTAATAATATTTCGAAATGGATTGTATTGGTGTTCATATCAATATATTAACTGTAATGAACTAATCCGATCGATTAGCCATCAATATCACTATGCCAAAGTGTTGCTTCGCCAAATAATACATAATTTGCACCAAATACACAGGTAATTAAAAAAAGAAATACCAATGAACCTACGCCACTACTATCGCCATAAATCATAAAGATGATTGCCAGTAAAGCAAAAAGCAATACCAGTAAGTTCATTAATCTTTTTTTCATATATTCTCTTTTACGGGTAATGGGAAAATCGATTGAGCAGCTTTTATTACCCCACGAAACCTATTACACCATTGCTACCTCTACAATTTTTGGATCAAGAGAAGCAATCAGGCAGGATGGCTCCATGCCAACTAGGTAGCCTCGTCTCCCACCGTTGATATAGATTATAGGTAGATCCAGTATGCTTTTCTCAAGATACACTGGCATTGCCTTTTTAGTACCAAAGGGGCTTGTACCGCCAACAAGATAGCCCGAATGTTTTTGAGCAATATCAGGCTGGCACGGCTCAATCTTTTTGCAGCCTATTTGCCTTGCTAAGTCCTTAGTAGAGACCTTGCAATCTCCATGCATTAGAACGATGAGAGGTTTAGCTAACTCATCTTGCATTACTAGAGTTTTTACTACCGCATGCTCGGGTACTTCAAGCTCCCGAGAAGAGGTTTTAGTTCCGCCATGCTCCTCATACTCATACAAATGATTTGAGAATGAGATTTTATGTTCACGTAAAAACTTGGTTGCCAGCGTCTCTGGTGCACTATTCTTTTTCATAGCCCAGTAGAAACCCTTAAGAATGTCCACCGAACCTTACAGCTGCAATGCCCACCGAACATATTTAGCGCAAGTCTTTATTTAACTGATCCACAATCTCCGCCCAATCAGCATCCAAGATGATCTGTTCACGTAGTAGAGTTGCCTGAGAAATTGACCAGAAAGGCGCATCTTCCAGAGGTATGGCTTTATGCAAAGGCCTATGCTCTTCTAAGAAAACTTGAATACTTTCAGGCTCGGAAGGTAAACCCAGCTGGACAAACAATTCTGTAAAACGATGAAATGGCTTTTCCATAATGACCCTTTCTCTCAAAGCGATACACCTAACATTTACACCTGATTATTTTGCGCCTAATTTAACTCAATAGGACGGGATTATCAGAAATTTCGTTGGGGGATGGATGAGTCCGCGGAAAGTGCTGATGCAATACTTGAGTTAGTCTATCAATAGCGGACAAAACGCCTTGCTGATAATTTCCCTTGGCAAATTTTGACTCTATACCCTGGCAAACCGCTTGCCACTCATTTGGACCCACACTTTTGTTGATTCCTCTATCAGAAATAATTTCAACCGCATGATCCGCGATCAAGACGTAAATCAGTACGCCATTATTGTGTTCGGTATCCCATATCTTTAATCGGGAGAAGACCTCGATAGCACGTGCTCTTGGGCTCTGGTTCTTTAGTAGCGCAGGAACATCCATTGCCCCCTCAACGGCAAAGCAAATTTGACCAGTATGCTGCCCCTCACTTTGCGAAATAGCCTTAGCAATTACCTCAAGGTCTTTTGATGAGAAGTGCGAACCTACCTTACGACCATGGGAAATCAAATGCTTTATTAAACGACTGATTTTCATGGCTACCATCTCCCCGAAGAGCCGCCGCCACCAAAACCACCGCCACCGCCACTAAAACCACCACCTCCGCCACCACCGCTGCTATAGCCGCCAAAACCACGACCACCAAAGCCAATTCCGGTTAAAGCAACAACTAAAGCAACGATCCCCGCCATCAAAGCCATCGAGATAGCCCCGAAAATAAACCAAGCCATCACTGCAACAAATCCTCCAGTGACTAATGAGCCAGGCAATCTTCCCAACATGGACCTTAAGATGCCACCAAGAATCAAAGCAACAATCAAAATCACAGGAAAGAAAGATCCAAAATCAGGCTGAGCGTGATTATCGTTAGACGGCGTATGCATTGGCGGGGGCAACGCTTCGCCATCAATTACAGTCATTACCGCATTCACCCCAGCAACAATGCCGCCATAAAAATCCTGTTGCTTAAAGCGTGGCACTATGACTTGATCAATGATGCGCTTACTCGTGACATCGGTTAATACACCTTCTAAACCGTACCCCACTTCAATGCGAAGGGCCCTGTCGTTTTTTGCAATTATGAGAACTGCTCCATCATCCACTTTTTTGCGGCCGATTTTCCATTGATCACCAAGCCGAATGCCGTATTGCTCAATAGACTCTGGAGCCGTTGTTGGAATAATCAGCACCACCACCTGACTACCCTTCCGAGCTTCAAATTGACTTAAGGTTTGATCTAAGGAGGCAATCTCACTGGCACTGAGAGTGCCAGTTTGATCAATCACCCTGGCAGTTAAGGTTGGAATAGCCTGCTGGGCCCTCGCTACTTGAGAAAGACCCAGCAGGAAGCCAAGTGCAAGGAATAGCAAAAACAACCAGCGCTTCACTATGACACCTGCCTAGAACCAAATATCTTCATACCGCTTACTTGGCTGCAGGCGTATCAAATGAAACGCTAGGTGGCGTAGCCAGTTCTTTTTCATTGTCAACAGTAAAGTTGGCTTTAGTTTTATAGCCAAATACCATGGCGGTTAAATTTGAAGGAAATGAACGAATCGTGACGTTGTACTCTTGAACAGACTTGATATAACGGTTACGGGCAACTGTAATACGATTCTCCGTACCCTCTAGCTGAGCCTGTAAATCTAAGAAGCCTTGGTTAGCTCTTAGGCTTGGATAATTCTCAGACACCACCAACAATCTTGATAGAGCAGAGGTTAACTGACCCTGAGCTTGTTGGAATTTCTGAAAAGCTGCAGGATCATTAATGAGTTCAGGCGTAGCTTGAATAGATGTTGCCTTTGCTCTAGCCTCCACTACTTTAGTTAAGGTGTCCTGTTCAAACTTGGCCTCACCTTTTACAGTACTCACCAAATTTGGAATCAAATCCGCCCTACGCTGATATTGATTTAATACCTCAGACCAAGCAGAGGTAACTTGCTCATCCTGAGATTGAATTTGGTTATACCCACACCCAGACAAGGCCAAAGTGAAAATTGCCATTACAAGAATAAAGTACTGACGCATCTACTACCCCCTTATGAAATATGTGACACTGTGTGCAAATACACACCCTATGCGGTCATTCTACGACCAGAACATCTCCCAGTAGCTCTCTGACTAAATTAAAAGAAAAGACCCTATTATCTATATAGCCTTTAACATTAAAGGCGTTTTAAAGCCTTTCAAATATTGAACTTTTAAAAACCCATCAAAAATTGACTCGAGTCAAAAAAGAAAATAAGAATGTCTTTATAAAGAAGTTGTGGAGCGTGATGTGTCGTTCGGTTTATGTTGGAGGGAAATAAATCGGAAGCTTTTCGTTAGCGCGACGAAAACATCTAATTCACACCCTCTAAGATGGACGTAGTTCAGTGGTAGAACGGCGGCGGTCCCGAAAGGAAATCACCGTTGGAGTTAAAAGACTCCCGTCCATCTTCTTTCATTTTTAATGATTCTTTAACTCGATTAAGGGGGATGCAAAATGATCAATATGAAAAGCCTGATTGATATCTATGATTGGCTCATTGACCAACCTGGAGAGACCCCTAGATTACATGCCGATACTTTAGAAATGTTAATTTTTGGCGATCTGGTGCATCGAGAAAAGACCTATCAAGCGGAGGCTCAGGATGAATCCACCATTTTGTAATCGCGTCTAGTGAATAATTTCGCGCAAACCCCTTTCAAATGTGTCGTACCGGGAATTCTTTTAAAAGTCATGATTTGCATCATGGCTTTCTTTTTTCATTAAAAGGCCGATAAGAGTGGGTTTTACTTTTCATCGACTCATGCTTTTCTCTCATCGTCTCTGAATTTAACAATTCAAATACGGGTTTTCTAGAGATAAATTTAATCTGCCGAGTATTTACCTTGATCGCCCCAACCTGCTCTAGGTGGGTTAAAGAGCGACTCAACGTTTCCACTGCCATTCCCAAGTAATTTGCTAAATCCGGCCTTGGCATAGGCAATATAAAGTCATCGCGATTTAAGCCGACCGTGCTTAGGCGGTTTGAATAGTTGCTTAAAAAATCTGCCAATCTCTGCAATGGATTAAGATTAGTCAAATCGTAATTGTGCGCATAAGAAGCGTTTAATAAAGTCCCCAGCAAGCTGCCTACATTACCCATGAACTCAGGATAATCTTTAGTCATCATCCCTAAATCCGGTATCGGAATGGAACATACCTCAACAGCATTTAAACAAACCGCATCTAACTGATGCCTGCCACTACCCATCCCATCCAAACCAAGAAGATCGCCAGGTATTGAAAAGTGGGTTACTTGTGGCACGCCGTCATGAAAAACCAGCTCGTTTTTAATGGCTCCAAATCTTAAGGAATAAACACCGGAAAATAGATCACCTCTTCGGTATAAATATTGGCCCTTCTTAAGAGTGGAGCGCTCAATCAAAGCCCCAGAAAGATTTGCAACCTCTTCAATCGAAATCTTATTAATTACACAGCGACTGCGGTAAGCGCAGTTTTCGCATGAAGCAATTGAGCTTGTATATTTTTTATTGCGACTATCTAATTGAATTGCGATGGTCATGCCCCTTAATGCAGAAATATATCTGACCTTTATAAGGTCTATGTTTCCATATTACGATAAGTGAAAATACCTACCCTCAAGCTAAATACATCTTTTTTCTGCCAGTTCGCTTATTTTAGACTTTAGGATTCTCAGGATTTCTGGCCAATAAAAAACCGCCCGAAGGCGGTTTTAGATAAGACAGTTAAAACGAATTAAGCAGCTTTACGGCTTTTTGGAGCTGGCTTAGCAACAGCATATTGACCTTGAATGTTTGCCAAAGCAGCATCTACACTCTTTTCAAAGTTTGCAAAAGCATCTGTTGCAGTTGCACGTGCTTGGTCAAACTGTTGAAGTGAAGTTTCAAATGCAGTTTTGAAAGCAGAAACAAATGCTTCAGAACCAGCAGGAGCACTCTTAGTGGCTTCCTTAACAAACTTAACCATGTCATCGCGTGCATCATCAATAGAAGCATCAATTACCTGAGCCACTTCTTTGTTGCCATTGCGAACGACTTTGTTTACCTTAGCTTGGTAAGCGGCTGCGTATTTAGCAGCATCTTGAGCAACTTCTGGCTGAGCCAATTTTGTCAATTGTTGTGGATCTTTGATAGCCAACAACTGAGTGCTAGCTTCTTGAGCTGCAACCAAGGCATCTTTAGCAGCAGCTTGGTTGATTTCAGCTAATTCTTGAGCGCTTTGAACAGCTACTTGAGCCAAATGCTTAGCATTTTCAACAGCCTTAGCTTGAGCTTGAGCCAATTGTTCGTTTAATAGAGCTTGTGACATGTTTTTATCCTTACTTAGTAAATGGTTGTATTTTGTTGCGATGCACCATTTTAAAAAGCCTTTTACTCAAATGCAAGTACTTTTTGCTGCAAAGCAACAAATATTAATAAAACGCCATTTAACAGCAGATAAATGATGTTTTTGAGAAGCTAATCTTGATTTAGTCTACAAAAATAAGTCATTTTTGAATAAAAAAACTCGCCGAAGCGAGTTTTTAACAAAATAGAGTTCTATGATTTTGTTCTAGTAAATTGGTTAGAGACCTGCATACCGAAGTATGAAGCCACTTCCCCCTACATTAATTACCCTGTGTTATTTTTCTTCCATTTAAGGGCATTACCGGTCTGGCATTCATCGGGAATACTTTTTGAAACTGCTTCAGTTGGAATGCAGACATTTCTACTGGTTCTTTGAGAATATAGAAGGTAACGCCCTCAGTACAACCCGGAGTAGTCAACGACCCTTGGTAACTGTAGTAAGCCAATGACTTTGGCAGTAAAGACGCAGCATCGTAAGGTGTTTTTAATATCACGGAACCATTGCTACTAGGCATGGAATCCAGAATTGGCTTTAAACCTTTACTTTCCGCGCCAACCTTAAAAAAGACTCCAATAACTGCCAACTTTCCATCGGCACTTTGATGAACCATATGGGCATTAAAGGGATAAGTTTTTCCATCCACTTTTTCTTCGCCAGGGGTGTGAAGATGAAATTGCACAATTTTGTAAGCAACACCATCGAGAACCGCTCCGCCACCATTAGGCAGGCTCACCTGAATGGTGTGTCCATTGTTAATCAACTCTGCGGTGGTGTCCTTGTATTGAGCTTTAATAGGCGACTGAACCTGAGTCGCTGATTTAGCCGGAATATCAATCGGCGCCTGCATTTGACCAGTCTTGCAAATCGCAAATTCAGAACTTAAGTCACCCCACTGATCTGGCCCTACAGCACCTTCATAACCCCACTTCACATCACCAGCAGCAAAACAAGTTACTGATAAGCAGGATGCAAAAAGCGCTAAGTACTTTAATTTGTGTGGCATTGATATCTCCGTCAGTGGGTAAAGGCTTATATAAAATATTTAAAAAGTGGGCTTAACTAATATCACTCCTTAAACCCAGAATTCTTTCATCATTGCAGCATCGGCAATACCTCTATCCCAACCAAACTTCAGGTAACTACCAATCCATTTGGGATCGACGATATTTTCTACTTTGCTAATGCCAGGAGGTAGGCCAACCACAATATGCTTAACCTTGGTACCTCCAACCTCCAAATCTTTTACCTCTTGATTAAGAGTGTCTGGCAGACTCGAAACGCGTAGCCCCTGCTTTTCTTCATTTGAAGTACCGTCACCCAAGGAAATGATCAAGGCACGCTTCACGCCAGCAATAACATCGCTATGTGTACTGGTTCGATATACCCCGCCATCCATACATAACCGATCTTTTAAGAAAGTTGGACCCAATTGACCGGGAACAGAAGAGCTGGCCGCACAAGCAACATTAATCGGTAAATTATTTTCTTGAGAAACCACTAAACGTTCACCAGTAAAACAATCAATCGCAGTGGTATGCATCACTGGAGACGGCCAGCTTGTTCGACCTAAGATTAACTCCATTGTCTTGTAGTAATGGGCTTCATCCTGAGGATTGCGAGAGGCCATTGCGGCTTTGCCAATACGCTGAATGGCGGCAAAAGAACCGCCAACCGCAGACTGAGATGCATTGAGGGCTCGTTTTTGCGCATTATTGAACTGAACAGCGGGAATCAAGTCTACAAATAGTTTCGGGAAGTCATTAAAAAAATCCATCTCGTCAACAATCATCCACAAGCGACCACCTGTAAGCATCGTTCCAAACAAGGAGCCAGCGGAAGTTCCCACAACCACATCCGCATTACTCAAGTCCACGCCATTTTTTCTTAAAGCATTGAAGTAACCGGCATACCAAGAAATTAATGGGGTACCTCCACCACCCAAAGCAATTCCCCGCTCTTTTCCCTGGCCAGGAGGATTTTTATAAGGAATAGGATGGGCTAAGCCATCATTCCAATTGGCGGTTGTCTCAACATCTTTTTTAGCTTCCAATGCCTCAACCTCTGCGATAGTTTTCTGAGAGAGATTGGGTGTTTGTGCAAACGCCTGAGTACTGGCAACCGCAGCAACACCAATGGCGGAAGTTTTTAAGAAATTACGGCGGGATGGTTGGGTCATATCTACTCCATAGGTGATGACCAATTTATAGCAGATTCCAAAACGAAGAACCCGATCTGGAATCGGGCAGCCGACGAAAGATAGATCCTGCGTCTTTTCTATATTTTCTTGAAAATCAAAGCATGAATGAATCCCCTCTAAATGCACCCAAATCCCCAGGGGATCTTTTCTTCTCCTTTAGTGGACTATCCATCAGAGCATTTGGTGGAGTACTGGCTTTTGCCGAAGAAATGGTCGTTGAAAAAAAGCGGTGGCTCTCTAAAGGAGAATTCTTAGAAGAATGGGCAGTTGCTCAAACTATGCCCGGTGCACCAGTAATGAACTTAAGCATCATGATTGGCTCTCGCCATTTTGGGCTTAAAGGTGCGCTTGCCGGCCTAACTGGGGTTCTGCCTTTCCCCCTAAATTTAGTTTTGCTATTAGTTGGGGGATTTGCCTATTTTGAAAAGGATCCTCACATTACTAGGTTGAAAAAAATAAAAACAGTCGAGTGGTGAAAGCCTTCAAATCTGGAATGAGCCCAATCATTGTCACCCTACTGATCGCTTCAGGCGTGGTATTGGCAGGGGCCAATGGCAATGGTCAAAAAGACTGGGGTCTTTTGTTGCTAGTAGGAATTACTGTATTGATTGTTGTACATACAAAAATCCCCATGCTTTTACTGCTTTTTCTTGGTGGGTGTGGTGGGTGTGGTGGGTGTGTCGGAGCCCTAGGTGTATTTGGGTAATGCAGTACAAAACCCTTTAAAAGAAATATTGGTCGTGAGCTACCTCACGACCAATAGATTTATTGCCCACTACAAGTCATCAAAAGTGATTTTCGATCATCATCTCTGACTGGGGAATGAATCCAGGTTTTGGCCAAGCTGGCTTCATACCTTTACCAATAACTAACATGGCGGCAATAGCATAGTCTTTTGGTAAATGAATCAATTGCGCTACTTTATCAAAGTCAAAGCCCACCATAGGACAAGAGTCATAGCCCATCGCCTTGGCTGACAGCATCATAGTCTGCAACATAATTCCAGCAGATCGCATCGCTTCATCTCTTTGTAGCTGTTCATTTCCCGAGTAAAAAGGATGAATCCAAGGAACCAAAATATCTTGAGCTTCCTTAGGGGCATTTACCCAATATCTCGCAGGATCTTTTTCCCAAGCCTTGATATCAACAGTAACGACAAATAATAAAGAAGCTTCTGTTACCTGTGCTTGATCGTGAGCCGCCTCACGTAACTTCACTCTTAAGGCCTTATCGGTCACATTTACTAAGCGCCAATGCTGAATATTGAATGAAGATGGAGCCTGCATTGCCAAATCGAGCAATTGCTCTGTTTCTTGCTTCGTAAATTGATGAGTTGGGTCAAAGCTTTTAACAGCACGACGTTCACGGATGGCATCAAAAGTATTCATGTATTTTCCTGTTTTCCCTAATATATATGCAGAGTCTAAAAAAGTAGCCTAAGCATAACCATTTTTCTCATTTTTTGCCGTAAGACCCTGAAATAAAAGATTCACGTTCTTGGTATACCATCACCTTAACTATTTTGGAGAAGCTCATGTTAGAAACGTCCAGTTTTGCTGCTCAATCCGCCACCTCACCTTTGGCACCCCATCAAATCCAGCGACGCGATGTAGGGCCAAAAGATGTCCAAATTGCGATTGAATATTGCGGTGTTTGTCATACCGATATCCATCAAGCCAGAAATGATTGGGGTGGAAGTAATTACCCTGTGGTCCCCGGCCATGAAATCGTTGGTAAGGTGACCGCCTTAGGTTCAGAAGTAACCCATCTCAAATTAGGACAGCGAGTTGCTGTAGGCTGTTTTGTTGACTCATGCCACACCTGCTCATCCTGCAAAGCTGATCTGGAGCAATACTGTCTTAATGGCTTTACCGCAACCTACAACAGTGCAACTACAGATCCGGGTGGCTTTACCTACGGTGGCTATTCTAAAAGTATTGTGGTTGATAAACACTTTGTCTTAACCGTTCCCGAAGGATTGGATCCTGCTGGCGCTGCCCCACTGCTTTGCGCAGGCATTACAACCTATTCGCCTTTAAGGCATTGGGATGTTAAGCCTGGAATGACCGTTGGCATCATCGGATTAGGTGGCTTAGGCCACATGGGAGTCAAACTCTCACACGCCATGGGCGCAAAAACTGTCATGATTACAACCTCTAAAAACAAAGCTGCAGATGCAATGAAGCTAGGTGCAGATGAAGTATTAATCTCTACCGACCCTGAAGCCATGCAAGCCATGACCAATCAATTCGACTTCTTACTCAACACCATTCCCGTTCCTCATGATTTCAACCTCTACATGCCTTTGCTAAAGGTAGATGGGACGATGTGTATCGTAGGCTCCGTTGGGCCAACAGCCGAATTGAACACAGGACCACTAATTTTCGGCCGCAAAAGCGTAGCAGGCTCGTTGGTTGGAGGCATTAAAGAAACCCAAGAGATGCTGGAGTTCTGCGCAAAACACAATATCGTTTCTGAGATTGAACTCATTAAGATGGAAGACATCAATCATGCTTATGACCGCATGCTCAAGAGTGATGTCAAATATCGATTTGTCATTGACATGAGTAGCTTGAGTTTATGAGCTGAGCCAATCACAAGCAGTTAATTTTTTCGGCGGAATGGCAGAGTGGTTATGCGTGAGATTGCAAATCTCATTACCCTGGTTCGATTCCAGGCTTCCGCCTCCAACTTAGTCAAAAAGCGAATTTACTGAATTCGCTTTTTTTCAATCTTACGGGCCAAAGTTCTTCGATGCATTCCCAAGCGTCTTGCCGCCTCTGAAACATTGAAATCACATTGAGCCAAAACCTCATGAATGTACTCCCACTCCAATGTCTTAATGGAGGTGGTTTGACGACCGGTCAACTTTAAATCTTGACCAGCGATATGGCCAAAAGCCGCCTCAATATCATCGGTATTTGAAGGTTTTGCTAAATATTGACATGCGCCTAGCTTGATAGCCTCTACGGCGGTACCAATACTGGCAAACCCAGTTAAAACGACAATCAACATTCCTTCATGATGTGCGTGAAGTCTTTTAACGCAATCCAATCCAGAAGCCTCATCATTTAACTTTAAATCAACCACCGCATAATTTGGCTTGTATTGATTGAGCAAAACATTCATATCTTCCAGGTTGGAGGCTCGCAAGACATCATATCCACGCCGCTCAAAAGAACGTCCTAGCGTGCGCGATAAGATAGCATCGTCTTCAACAATGATCAACAGTCGATCTTGCTTCACTTCCATACCCTTACTCCAATTGAATAGATGCGAGCGGAATCTGCACGAGAACTTGCGCTCCGCCAGAAGGTAAATTCTGCGCACTCACAGTACCCCCTAGCTCATTGACAACCTTGGTCACCAAGAACAGTCCCAACCCCCTACCTAAATGCCCTTTAGTGGATTGATACATGGCGCCAAGCTGATTTAAGATATCACTTGCAAAACCTGGTCCAGCGTCAGTAACAATTAACTTTAATACACCATCCTCTTTAAGCACCTCGAGCTTCACCCAGCCTGGAGAAGCATCCAATGCATTGTTCAATATATTGAACAGCATTTGTTTAATAGTGGTATCTAAAACCACACTAACATCATCCTCATCAATAGTATTGATGTAACTAAATTGAGAAAGTCGGCGCGTTAACCTCCACTCTTCAACTAGGGAATCAAAAAAACTCCTCATGCTAGTTTTAACGGAAGATTCTCCCCGAGCCTCGCCAGCCGAGAGCAGAACCCCAGTTAATATGGATTTACACCGCAGTAATTGCGTTTGCATTTCTGAAACATCTTCTTGCAAACCTGGACTATTTTGAATTTCTGGCATACGGCGCCAATCGCCCAGGATCACCGACAGAGTAGCGAGCGGTGTGCCGAGCTCATGCGCAGCTCCAGATGCCAAAAGTGCCATGCGAATAATATGTCTTTCCTCCGCAGCTTGATAATTCATCTTGCTAATCTCTTTATCGCGATTATGCAAATTTGAATTTATACGATGCATAAAGAAAACTAACAAAATCGCGTTGAGCGTAAAGCAAACCAGAGTCCCTTGTATGTACAAACTGGAGAATCCCAGATCAAGATTTAGAGGGATATCTAGCGGCATTGAAAATAAGACCAGGCCCGCGACACAAAAAATAGAAATTGCCAGAATTCCTAAAGCAGCTCGGAAGGTAAGCAGAATCGTACTTAAGACAACCTGCATGAGATACAAGAAAACAAATGGGTTGGTAACGCCACCGCTAAAGTACAGCTGTAATGTGAAGAGCGCGATATCCACAGAGAGCGATAGAAATAACTCTCGGTTACTTACAAATTGCTGATCGTGCCACCTCAGCTGACAGGCAATATTAAATGCAACTAAGCATGCTAGAGCCTCCAGCATGTAAGGCAATGGAAGCTGCACCCCAAAACCAAAATGCGCAATCCCAATAACAATTGCTTGGCCCATAATCGCCACCCACCGCAACTGAATTAGTTGCAGCATATTGTTATGGCCAGCTAGCCCTTCGGGACCCTTAAACTCCATATTTTTTAATATGCCAATTAAGTAAAGGCTCTAATGTAACTGGTAATCGATTTTCATGAATGACTTCAAAACTTGGATTTAACAAAAGCGATAGCCGCCATTAGCGCCAAAGCAAACCAAGTGAAGGCATAAACGAGGTGGCTATTGGGAAACTGAATTACTGTTAACCCCATTACGGGCGGCTGAGCCCCTTCTGGATTGAGGTGGACTTGCCCACCTAATGCCGATGACTCTATCTCCTGGGCATCCACAAAGAATGGGGCGACTTTGTGCATGCCCTGACTTGTAGCCAGCATTTGAGTATCTCTCGAATACCACCGATTGCTTACCGGATCATTGACCCTTAAGAAACCCCCTTTAGGCTCACTCATTCTCAAAAGCCCCGTTACCCGAACCGATCCTTGATCAGCAAACCCATCGCTAGCGCTATCAAGATAGGGGTGGATACCTTTAATAAACCCCCTATTGATATAAACAATATCTCCATCACCCTCGCGTAATGGCGTAAGCAACCAAAAACCAGGTCCAAGTGCTGTAGATGCCTGTACTGCTACAGAGTATTGATAAAGCAATCTACCTTGAACGGTGACATGGCGGTATTCATCAGAACTAGCTTGGATACTGGACCAAGCATCAGAGGTTGGCACAGGGGAAGGCGCGGCATGCACTCGCTGATCCACCCTCTCTATTAAGGCATTCTTCCATTGCAGGCGATATATCTGCCAGCTACCTAGTAATAAAAAAGCAATGAAAGCAGAGAACAAAAAACCCAAAAAAATAGTCTTTTGGGTTTTTGATCTACTCACATTATTTTCCAGATGCATTCTTGTAAAGCTCCATCAACAAAAATGCATTCTGCATAAGTTTCCGATGGCCTTACACCATGTCATGGGCATTTTGCGTAGACATCGGCATCATATTGTTATCAAGGTGATACATCACCCACACAGAGCCCGAGAACATGATCACCACCAAGATGGCAGTAAAAATCAAGGCCAATAAATTCCAGCCGCCCTCTGACTTTGCGTTCATGTGTAAGAAGTACTTCATATGCACAAATACCTGAACGAATGCAAAAGCGAGAATAACGAAAACCGTGGTTTTGTTATTTGAAAAGGCTTTGGTCATGACTAAGGCAAAAGGAATTGCCGTCAAAATCACTGAAAAGATAAAACCTTTAACGTAATCAGCCATGCTGCTGTCATGATGATCTTCATGGTCATGATGATCATGAAGATCGGAATTCATACTACTGTTATGGTCATCAGCGCTCATGATAAAACCCCCATCAAATACACAAAAGTAAACACACCGATCCAGACAACATCCAAAAAGTGCCAGAACAAGGACAAACACATTAAGCGACGTTTATTTTCAGTAGTCAGGCCGTGTTTTTTCAATTGAAAAATCAGGGTCACCAGCCAGATAATGCCGAAACTTACGTGAAGGCCGTGTGTACCAACAAGCGCAAAGAAGGATGTCAAAAATCCACTGCGGCCTGGGCCAGCGCCATCCGCAATTAATTCGCTGAATTCAGATAACTCAAAGAAAATAAAGCCAGCACCCAGCAATCCTGTGATTGCTAGCCATTTCACAGTCTTTTCCAAGTCCTTCTTTTGCATCTGAAGCATTGCAAAACCGTAGGTAATCGAAGACAGCAACAGTAAAGCGGTATTCAGGGCAACGATAGGTAAATTGAATAAATCTGCCCCCGATGGCCCTGCTGCATAGTTGTGACCCAAAACAGCATAGGCCGCAAATAAACAGGCAAAGATGAGGCAATCACTCATGAGGTAAAGCCAGAAACCTAAAAGTGATCCATTTTCTGGGTGGGCTTCTAGAACATAAAAGCGAGAGCTGGTATCGGTTGAACTCATAGTAGTAGAAGTATTTAAATTAGTGGACATGGCTCGCCAATAGCGCTGTTCTAGCCGCTTCAGTATTTGCAACAACATCCGCAGGGATGTAGTAATCACGTTTGTAGTTGAAGGTATGCGCAATGACCGCAACCAAAGTCGCTACAAATGACAGAATTACTAAAAGCCACATATGCCATATCAAACCAAAGGCGCATGCAGAACTGAAGCTAGCGATCGCAAAACCCGCAGCGGTATTTTTCGGCATATGAATCGCTCTAAATCCTGTCTCTGGACGAACATACCCTTGCTTTTTCATATCGGCCCAGGCATCCAACTCATAAACCTTAGGCGTAAATGCAAAGTTGTAATCAGGTGGTGGCGAAGAAGTTGACCACTCCAGAGTACGGGCATTCCACGGATCGCCAGTGACATCTTTTAGAGACTCACGACGCATAATGCTGACGACGATTTGAATCACAAAACATACGATACCCAAGAAAATCATTACGGCGCCGACCGCTGCAACAATGAACCAGATTTGTAGTGTTGGATCCTCGAAATGGCTTAAGCGACGCGTTACCCCCATTAAGCCTAAAACATACAAAGGCATAAAGGCTAAGTAAAAACCAATCGTCCACAGCCAAAAGGAACACATACCCCAGAAACGCTCCAATTTGAAACCGAAGGCTTTTGGAAACCAATAGGTAATTCCGGCTAACGAACCAAAAACAACGCCACCAATAATCACGTTATGGAAGTGGGCAATTAAGAACAGGCTGTTATGCAATACGAAGTCCGCAGCAGGAACAGCTAACAAAACGCCGGTCATGCCGCCGATCACAAAGGTGATCATGAAGGCAATTGTCCACAACATAGGAAGCTCAAAACGAATGCGCCCTCTATACATAGTGAATAACCAGTTGAACATTTTGGCTCCAGTAGGAATCGAAATGATCATCGTAGTAATGCCGAAGAAAGAGTTGACACTGGCCCCGGAGCCCATCGTGAAAAAGTGATGTAACCATACTAAATAGGACAGGATGGTAATCACAACTGTGGCATAGACCATCGAAGTGTAGCCAAATAAGCGCTTGCCACTGAAGGTGGAAACCACTTCAGAGAACACGCCGAAAATTGGGAGGACCAAAATATAAACCTCTGGATGACCCCAGATCCAAATTAAATTCACATACATCATGGCATTACCGCCCAGATCATTGGTGAAGAAATTGGTTCCGACATAGCGATCCAAAGAGAGCATTGCCAGCACTGCGGTCAAAACTGGGAAAGCCATCACAATCAAAATATTGGTACAGAGTGCTGTCCAAGTGAAAACTGGCATCTTCATCATCGTCATGCCAGGAGCGCGCATTTTGATAATGGTCACAATCAAGTTAATGCCTGAAAGTAAGGTCCCTACCCCAGCTATCTGTAGCGCCCATATCCAATAATCCACCCCAACATCAGGGCTTGCCAAGATTCCCGATAAAGGCGGATAGGCCAACCAACCGGTGCGACCAAACTCACCGACAAACAGAGAAATCATGACCAATACTGCGCCATATGCCGTCATCCAAAAACTAAAGTTATTAAGAAATGGGAAAGCTACGTCACGTGCGCCAATTTGCAATGGAACAACGTAGTTCATCAGACCAGTAACAAAAGGCATCGCTACGAAGAAGATCATGATCACGCCATGAACCGTAAACAACTGGTCATAGTGGTGTGGAGGCAAGAATCCAACTGAATCCCCGAAGGACAAGGCTTGTTGAGCACGCATCAACAGCGCATCGGCAACACCACGTAGCATCATGATGATGCCCAGCACGATGTACATAATGCCGATACGTTTGTGATCAATGCTCGTCACCCAATCACGCCAGAAAGGCCCCCATAACTTGAAATACGTCATGGAGCCTAAGAAGGCGATTCCGCCTAAAGCAACAATGACGAAGGTAGCCAGCAAAATCGGCTCATGGTATGGAATCGACTCAAGGGTGAGACGGCCAAAAATGAGTTGGGTAAGATTTAAATTAGCAAACATAAAGATTTCTGGAATGAGGTTCAAATTCAATACGGGAGCTATCGCCAGCCACGCCCGAGAAAAGTAAATGTAAATAGTGATGCTTATTCACGGAGAACGGCCTCCTTGGCTGTGCACAACTGAGAAACAACAACTTGCTTTTTCAATGCATTGCCATCAAATAGCGCGGCATAAGGAGAGGGTTTTGAGGCAAGGGCATCGATACCACCAAGACCTAAACCGCCCTTAGCATCTATAGCAGCCATTTGACTCTTGCACATATCTTTACTATCTACACAGCGATTAATCACGGCGCTAAATAACTCTGGAGCCACCGAGCCGTAAAACTGAACCGGATCTTTAATGGATGGCTTCTCAAGGGTCAAATAAACCTCTCTAGTCAGCTCATTTTTATGTGACTTGCCAGCCTGAACCCAACGATCAAAATCTTGTTGTGACATACCTAAGAATTTAAAGCGCATATGAGAGAAGCCTGCGCCGCTATAGTTTGCTGAAAACCCTTCGTACTGCCCTGGCTCGTTAATGACTGCATGCAACTTGGTTTGCATAGAGGGCATGGCATAAATTTGACCTGCCAACGCGGGAATGTAGAACGAGTTCATCACGTTTGATGCAGTGATTTTGAAACGAATAGGCACATTAACTGGAGCTGCTAGCTCATTTACAGTAGCAATTCCCAAGTCAGGATAGATAAAAAGCCATTTCCAATCCAACGCGACAACCTCAACAGTGAGCGGCTTAACGTCTGCCGGAATAGGCTGTTGTTCGCTAATGCGATCCAAGGGACGATAAGGATCCAAGGTATGGGTGGTAATCCAAGTAATCAGACCCAAGGCAATAACAATCAACAAAGGGCCGCCCCAAATAATTAGCTCAAGTCCAGTAGAGTGATTCCACTCTGGATCATAGGTTGCCTTTTCATTTGAAGCCCGATAGCGCCATACGAAGAAAATGGTCAGTAAGATGACGGGCACAATGATGATCAACATCAGATAAGTCGCCACCATCAATAAATGACTCTCTTGATTGGCAATATCCCCTGACGGGGATAGCACTACCAACTTACATCCATTAAGGAGTGCCATCAAAGGCAGGAGGGATAGTAAGGCTAGTTTTCGAATCATATATTAGGGAAATTAACTAGAAAGTGGGCATTTTAGCCAAGAATAGTTATGCTAATGTCAAAGTACCCATAAAAAGGAGTGATGAGACAATTTGTCCCACCCTCTAGAGACATGGAAATCCCCGAGGATTTCCGCTACTAATATAGGCTAGTCATGACAACACCCGCATTCCCCATTAACAATGGCGCATTAGCCTCGAATCCACACTCCAAAAAAGATATCCACGAGATTTCACCTAATGAAATTGCCATCGGGGTCATTATTGGTCGCGCTTCTGAGAATTTTGACTTCTTTGTTTATGCCATCGCCTCAGTTTTGGTATTTCCGAACGTCTTCTTCCCGTTTGAAAGCAATTTAAATGGCATGTTGTATGCCTTTGCTATTTTTGCCATTGCATTTGTCGCCAGACCAATTGGCACCGTAGCTTTTATGGCTATCCAAGAGCGCTATAGCCGAGAAACTAAGCTCACAGCAGCTTTGTTCTTGCTAGGTCTATGCACTGCAGGAATTGCTTTCTTGCCAACCTATGATCACATTGGTGTTGCTGCCATCGTCCTATTAGCAGTGCTCAGAACTGGTCAAGGCATTGCTTTGGGCGGTTCTTGGGACGGACTACCTTCTCTCTTGGCCCTCAATGCCCCAGAAGATAAACGTGGCTGGTATGGAATGCTCGGTCAATTGGGCGCCCCAATTGGGTTTGCTTTAGCTGCTGGGGTATTTTGCTACCTCCTCAAAGACCTTTCCAATAAGGACTTTCTTGAGTGGGGCTGGCGTTATCCATTTTATGTAGCCTTTGCTATTAACGTCGTGGCACTCTTTGCCCGCCTTCGCATGGTTTCAACTCAAGAGTACTCAGAACAGCTAGACAAAAATGAGCTCGAGCCTGCAAATGCAATCAGCATCATTAAGAACCAAAAGTACAACCTGATTATTGGTGCATTGGCAGCGTTGGCCAGCTATGCTTTATTTCACTTGGTTACGGTATTTCCCTTATCTTGGGTAGCCTTGTACTCGACTCGCTCACTCAGCGACTTTTTGATGGTCCAAATTTTTGGTGCAGGTTTAGCCTTTATCGGAACACTCTGCTCCGGATGGATTGCTGACCGTTTTGGACGGCGCGTAACCCTTGGTAGCTTGGCCATCCTCATTGCGATTTTTAGTGAGTTTGCCCCTTACCTCATGGGCGGCGAAGCTTACAAACAAAATATATTTACTCTTGTTGGCTTTACCTTGCTCGGACTTTCTTATGGACAAGCAGCAGGAGCGGTGACCGCAAACTTCCCACCAAAATACCGCTATACCGGCGCGGCATTGACCTCCGATTTGGCTTGGTTACTTGGAGCCGCCTTTGCTCCATTGATCGTTTTAGGACTTTCAGCTGAACTCGGGCTTTCTTACGTCAGCGTATATTTGCTTTCTGGAGCTCTAGGCACACTTGCAGCACTGAGCGTCAACCGCACCCTTGAAGCAAAGAATTAACTGCGTTGCTCAACATCTAAAAACACAAATAAAAAACCCCAGCTAGAGATAGCTGGGGTTTTCTTTTTGCTCATTAGTGGACCGATAAAGTCTCAGGTTGAACCTAAACTTGAATTCATCACAAACACTGGTGGAAGAATTCTAAAAGTTTGCCAAGCTAATACTTAGGAATACTGTCCCACCCCCCGCATTCTTGGTGGGCCCCGTCCCTACTCCACTCGCATTCATGTATTTGTTGTAGCAGTAAGGTTGCGCAGTAGTTGCTGTCATACTGCAATTGCCTTTGGCATTAGTTTGAACATAAGCCAAATCTACAGTCCACATATTGGCAATTTTTTTCTCAATCCCCAGCTTCCAATCAAAATAGCTCGCTGCAGAATAGTTATTCACAAATTGATAGCCAGCATGGGTAATCAAACTCCACCCACCATCAGCCCATGTCCACGAGGGCATAGAAAAACTCCCTGTTAAATTGGTATAGGATGATCCTGCGGTAGTTTGACCTGTAGGACTTAACAAATTACCCAAGTTGGTAAAAGTTACATTCTCTTGAATCGTTACGGAACCACGCCGCACCGCCAAGAATAGATCTCCGTTATGCACAAGGCCACTCGACATGCTGGGCTCAAGAGGAGACGGTACAAAATTAGCGACATTACTACCCGGAAAAAGAGCCCCATAAATTCCGGTATTGATGTGATATTCGTTAATGTCATTAAACCAACCAAAAAATACATCAGTCTCAAGTGCTGCGCCTGGATAGCCTGCCCCAGTAGTGATGGTGGAATTCCAAGTGCCTACATAAAATTGGTTTGGCAACACCGTAGCGAACTCAGCTTGGACAGCAGGCATTCCAAAGGTTTGATCTATCCCCTTCGAACGGTAATCGGAGGTGACTGTCACATTCCATAAAAGCTTATAAGGCTCTATATCAGAGTTGTACTTCTTTGTATGGTCGCTATCTGTCTGGGCTTGTGCGTTAATAGCCAGAAAGAGTGAGAGCACAACAAATAAGCTGCTTGTGAGAATAAGTTTCAGACGCATCAATGCTTTAAAAGGCCTATGGATTAGTAAAAATGAATGGCGAAAAATTACTTTAGGAATAAATACGTGGCATCTCCGCCATCAGTTGCATTGAGCTCATCCCAAGTAACTACCTTAACGTCCTTTACGGCAGCCAATTTACGAACGTCAAATCTAGAGAAGTTCATGGCATAAATCGTACGAATATAGAACTGATTATTTTCCAGATCATTTAATACCGTAAAGTATGTTGACTCACTTGTCGGCGAACTGGATGCAGTACCCTCACCCTTACTTCCTGTTCCAGGTAAATCTATAGTGATATTCATTGGTCTATCGAAATTATTCATCACATGAGCAAGATTTTGAATAGCCAACTTAGGAGTTTTAGCCTTTTCAATATAGGTTGAATAATAGGCGGCCTTAATAAAGCGACCAGGTGATGTTTCAGATCCTGGTAGATTCGCCAGAGCATTGCCGCTGTCATAGGCATTGACTTTTACATTCCCAAATTGCCCGCTATTTTTATCAACATTGGTTAACTGGGCATAGTTGTTCAGATTTTCTAAATGCCAAGGAAAAATCGGGTTATTGGTCATAACACCTACTTGGTTGTCATAAACTTGAACTTGACCATTCATAAACTCGATCACAATTCCAGCGCCTGATTTATCAAAAAGCGCAAAGTGCGCTGGGGTTGCTAAATTAGCCATACTGGGTATTTTAGGAAGCCAGATATTAACTTCCTTGTTTTGCAGGGCCTGCTTTACTTGCGTAACATTGGCATAGCTTCCCAATGCCCATGTACCCACATCAGTTGCGGCCAATACGTTAGGGGTATTGGCATCCAATTGGGCGGAGGTATTGCCAGTCAGGGCATTGACAGTAAATGTCATGCCTTGGTCATTAACCGCCTCATGCACGAAATCTTGCTTGGCATTTGGGACCATATTATGCAAAGTAGCGCCCAAGATTGCATATTTGGTATTAAAGATTAAGCCCTGCCGGCCATCAGGCTTCATGGATTCAATCTTCGCACCAGCGGGATAGTAAGTAAGTCGGTCCGGCTGCATTCCGGCATATTCATTGGTTCTACCCTGATAGGTTGCGCCATTGGCATCATGCGTAATGAGGACTGTACAAGCAATGCTGTTTCCGACAGAGGAAAAAATCAGCGAGCTAGCTATAAGGAGGCTACTTAAGGTTTTCATCTTTTTCATATTGATAGGTATTAAGCTAAATTAAGAACAAAGTAATTCAGATACTAACAGCTATCTTTTTCTTAGAAATTGCCTTACTTATAAACCTTTACCCCAAGCCAATTGCATGCCCCAGAGACCCCCTCCCCTAGATTGACAATCAAAAGACAGAGCCTTGGAGAATCTCATTCTTTAAATACATCAGCCGCCTATTAGATGAGTCATTAATGAGTCATATATTTGCTAAGATGGGCAGTTATTAACAAAACCCACACCCCAGCTCGACAACGGCCAAAAAGCCCATAAAAAAAATGACCAATATCATTAGACCTAGACGCTCCGCACTTTATATGCCTGGAGCAAATACCAGAGCACTTGATAAAGCGAAAAGCTTATCGGCCGACTGCCTGATCTTAGACCTGGAAGATGCGGTTGCCCCCGATGCCAAGATTCAGGCACGAGAAAATATTCGTGCAGCACTGGAATCTGGCTTTGGCTACCGCGAAGCCATCGTGAGAATTAATGGCCTCAATACACAATGGGGCTTAGATGACTTGAAATACTTTGCCGATGCTAAGGCAGATGCAATCCTATTGCCAAAAGTAGAGTCAGCATCCCAAATACAAGAAGTTGCAAATCTCCTAAAACAATTTAATCCGAGTAACACCTTAAAAATCTGGGCCATGATTGAAACACCAATGGCCATCTTTAAGTTGCCAGAAATAGCCAGCTCTCACCCACTTCTTGAAACCTTAGTTATGGGTACCTCTGATTTGGTGAAAGACCTGCACGCAAGACATACTCCGAGCAGAGTTGAGACACAGGTAGCGCTATCCCTTTCTGTACTAGCGGCTAGAGCACACCATCTCTGTGTACTGGATGGGGTTCATCTTTCCCTAGATGATGAAGCTGGTCTAAAGCTTTCTTGTATTCAAGGTCGCGATATGGGCTTTGATGGAAAAACCTTAATTCACCCAAGCCAAATAAACCTTGCCAATGAAATCTTTGGGCCTTCGCCACAAGAGATCGACGAGGCCAAACAAAAGATTGCGGCATATGAAGCTGCTATTAGCTCAGGCGCAGGGATTGCCGTGTTAAATGGGAAGCTGGTAGAAGAATTGCACATTCAAGATGCCAAGAGAATCTTAGCTCTTGCGCATGCTATTAAATTGTCTTAAGACTAAGTTCTACAGGCAAAGTAAGTTCACTGGGGACTTGCTTTGCCATCTGGATCACCCCCAGAAAGCCATTGCACCAATACACCAATACACCAATACACCAATAACACTATGACTATTTTTGAGGTGCAGATGGAACCAAAGGCACTACAGGTAACTTCACTTTAAGGCAGCTAATAGATCCCACTGAATTACCGTCATATATCCACTTACCGCCCTCTACCGCCTTTCTTCCAGCGGTTTCAGGCATCAAGATGTAACAAACAACATCTTCGGTGGGATCAAACATCTTATAAATACTCGCCCCCGCCTGCCCTGCATCATAGGCACCCATAAATTGCATCTTGGGCTTATCGGCCGCTTTTTTATCTTCCGCAAAAGATTGCGTAGCAAGGGTTATCAAAAATAAAGCAAAGAGTAAGCGTTTCATTGTTAATCCTAGGTTTAGAAGCTATAGCCTACACCAGCACTGACTGTGTAATTACCATTAGACCCTGAGCCAGAATTTCCATTTGCAGCGCTTCCTGCGACTTTTGCCACAACACCTTCAGCTAAACGCATTTGAGCGCCAACTGCTAAAGCATTCGCATTGAGATAGCTACCAACCCCAACACCAACGTTAAATGTTTTTCCCGCATCAATCGCAGGCAGTCCCGCAACTGCAGATACCCCAGCTACACCGCGCATCGCAACCTGATTGTTTTGATTGATTTGATTTTGAATGCCATAAATCTGGTTGTTAATGGTTCCTACGGAGTTATTTAACTGATTTAAATTCACTGCATCCGTACCAACTACCGCATTACCAACGTTTTGCAAGCGATTGCCATTAAAACCAATACTTGAATTACCATTCACGCTACCCACCGTTACAGAAGAACCACTATTGGATCCAATAGTGGAGTTCCCTGCAACGTTTAAGGTATTTACATTCGCATTGAAAGTACCGTTTTGGAGTTGGCCCACGTTCACTGCATCAGTGGCATTGCTACCCGCAGCTACGTTAATGATTTGACGTTGGTTAGTTGAGCTACCAACAGATACGATGTTAGAGCGGCCACCATCCATACTATTAGAACCAAGAACAATGCTATTTGCTCCCGATGCCACAGCACCAATACCCACTGAAGTCGAATTAGTGGCGCTAGCGGTTGAGTTGTAGCCAACCGCTGTTGAGCCTGCACCACTTGCAGTCGTTCCAGAACCGAGTGCCGATGAATTCGCACCCGTTGCTGTAGCACCGCTACCAGCCGCTATTGAATTCGTTCCTTGAGCTAAAGTATTGGCACCAACAGCTGTGGAGTCAGTACCAGCAGCACTTGCCAACCCAACACCCGTGGATGAAAAATATCCACCTGTACTAGGTGTGTAACCTTGAAGCGCACCAATTGCACCAGCGACACTTGAATAGTTGCTAGGGCCCACAGCATAGTTCACTCCAGTAATCGCATTAGTTGATGGGTTATAGGTACCCGTTCCTAAAGCTGTAGCAGTGGAAGTGCCCAAGCTAGTTAACTGACTTACATTTACTGCATCTGTTGAATTAACGCCCGCTGCAACATTAATGATTTGACGTTGACCACCCGCAGAGCTGTTACCCACAGACACTACGTTTGATTGACCACCATCTAGGCTGTTAGACCCAATAGATACTGAATTGTTACCTGTGGTTACCGCGCCAGGCCCGAATGAAACTGAAGCATTGCCAGTTGAATAGGCACCATTGCCGATTGCAATACTGTCAGCACCCGTTGTAACTGATGTACCAAAGACACGGGCATTTGTACCAATTGCTATCGAGTTGGTAGACTGAAAGCTTGATCCACCCAAAGATGCTATCGCATCCATACCAGCAAGTGCATTGTTACCAATAGCAACCGTTCCCGCAACTCGTGCTCGAGTGCTATTACCAATCGCTACAGAGTTATCGGCATTAAGAAGCGTCACGCCATCGCTAGCAGCGCCACCAACCTGAGATCCAGAACCCATTGCAATCGAATCGTTGCCGTAGGTATAGTTGTTGTAGCCTATCGATGTCGATTTTTCAATGTAGTAAGTAGACCCACCGTACGATTGACCACCTACTTTATTTTGCGTACCAATTGCAGTAGATTGTTGACCATAGACACTATTGAGCCTACCAACAGCTGTAGCCCCTCCAAATGTTGCATTGCCTGTATCAACGTTATTATCATTTCCAACTGCTACAGATGCTATTCCATTTCGTCCACCGCCGGTTACTGTACCAACGTAGTTATTCGTACCCAATGCAGATGCATCATTACCATAAACATGGTTTGAGCTGCCTACAGCGGTAGCCCTAACTGCTTCTGCGTAGTTAGTAGTTCCCACGGCAACTGCTTCACCATTTCTCGCAAAGTTTCCCTCACCTAACGCAATATTGTTATTGGTTGGAGTGGTTCCACCGAAAGTTCCGCCAGCAAAGTTGCCGTCTCCGCAAGCTACGTTGAATAAGCCTGGCTGTTCTTCATTAGTAATTCCAGTACAACTACTCGCATTTGCCGCACCAGGGGTCATGACTGAGATGGAGGAGAAAAGTGAAAGCGCTAAAAATATGGGTTTTAGCTTAAATTGTTTATTCATGATTTGTAAGGTGTAGTTAAAGATTAGATTTGGAATAAGTACTGCTTAATCATTTTTATAAACATTCACTGTTCCACCGCAAGCGGCAAAACACTGTCTATAGGATTCATCGCATTGCCAGTAATTTGGATTAACTGGGCAATACTGGGCATTAGGGTAGCACCGCTTAACATCATCATGGCTTTGAGCTCTATTGACGCATGCTTGATAGTTAAAGCTATTTTGCTGCTGACAATAGTTGGCATTGTTTTGTGCTTGCGCTTGTGCACCACCATAGCAAACATTCTTGGTATTCATGCACTGCACTGCGCAGCTCTTTCCGGATTCAGATGGAGGCGCAATGTACTCATAACGATAGGTGGTGCAAGAAGCGAGGCCAATGGTTGCGAGAACGCTCAGGACTAAGGAGGAGAATTTCATAAGTTAATTTCCAGAAACTTTTTTATAAACAACGGTATTACCGTTTTGGGTTAGCTCGCCAACAGACAAAAAATCGCCTTGGTAGGCAAACTTGGCATTAAATTTTTCACCAAATAGCTGAATCGATCCATCAGGATTGATTTTGCTGCTTGTCTGAAGCAGTTTTCCTGCGGCAACATCTATTACCGATGAATGCTTAGGGGCATTGCCCACCCAATAGCTATCCAAGGTCACCACATCTGCTGGCGCCAACTGTTGGACGCCATCAACGACATATACAAAACCTCTTGGGGAATTTGCTCCAGAGATATCTAATTCCTTGCCATTAACCTGCGTCTTGGCGCTGATCTTTTGCAGTTGAACAGATTTATTCCACCACTCAGTGGACTGATGACTCTCAGAGAATGCGGTAATAAAGGCCACTCTCACTTCCAACTTACGAGAATGCTCCAAACGAATGAGCTCACCTTCAGGAACAGCCTTCATTTGATGTTCGCCTACCTTGTCACCCTTGTAATAGATGTCATATTTCAATACAAGGCCTCCAGCAGGCAATGGCTCGCTCAAATTAACAGCATTGGCCATGTTCACATTGCCGATAGCGCAAACGAAAAGCCATATCGCTTTTAAATAGAAGGGGTAATGTTTGAAGTGCACTCAAAAATTCAATGAAAAGTGTTAACATGTTATCTTTAATACCTATAATTATTACATATTTGCACTACGCAAAGAGGCTATGCCTTGACTAAAGATATTGAAAAGCTTGAAGAAAAAGCTAAAAAAACTCAAACTCAGATTGATTCCATTGTCTTAGTTGCTCATCAACTTTTTGAAAAAAATGGCTATGAGCGGGTTGGAATGCGCGAAATCAGTGCAGCCGCTCAGAAAAGCCCTATGCAGTTATATCGACTCGGGTTAGACAAGCAAGACCTATTGGCCGAAGTCATTCTCAGGGTAAATGCTGAGCAAATAAAAAACATTAAACCCTTTTCGGCAACAAAAAAGCTCACAGCAGCGCAATTTATTGAATCTTATCTTCACAATCTTTACGAGCAAGATATTGCCCTGAAGAGTATTCGTAAAGAAGGTGCTGCTTTTGGCTGGAAGTGGTCAGATAAATACGAACAAAAAATCATCGCCCAACTAATGGAAATTATTAAACCCATTGCTGACGCACTTACCTACTTTGGTTATGGCGAAATTGAGGCTCGATGTTTTACTATCTGGTCTCTTTACTACGTTGGTTATCGAAGCGCTGTGATGAATAATGCCAATGCAGAACAATGCCTTAACAACATTAGACCTAGTTTGCACTTAGCCCTATCCCGGGAATAGAGACTCCAAATATACATGCACGCCAAACGAGCTTGCTAAGTTCCAGAGTATGGTTGCGCAGCAATTCCTGCATCTGCTAATTTCTTTAGCAATACCAGTTGCAATGCATTTTGAGCCTGCATACCGACGTCCACCGTTGAAACCCATGCCAATAATGTGAAGTTTAAGGAGTTGTTATCAAAACCCTTAAAGATCACTTTTGGTGCTGGCACTTTCATAATTTCAGGAACGGTATCGGCTGCCGCTTCAAGTAGGTGCATCACCTCTTCAGGATTAGACCCGGCCGCTACTCCAATATTTATGTCATATCGACGATGACGATCAGATCGAGTCCAGTTCACCACCTCTTGTGATACCAACTCACCATTAGGAACAAGTATTTCAGCGCCCTGCTTTGTCCTGACAGTTGATGAACGGATGCCGATACGGGTAACAGTGCCAGAACGAGTTCCCCAGTCGATCACGTCACCAACGCCGACTGGTCGCTCAATGATCAAAATTAAACCCGATACAAAGTTATTCACCACGTTTTGCAATCCAAAACCAATACCAACGCTTAGAGCCCCTGCAACTAATGTTACTTTTGTCATATCCAGACCGATAGATGCCATGGTCAAGATCACGCCAATGATGATCATGATCCAGCGAGTAAAGGTCAGAATTGCAAACTTTGTGCCTGACCTAAGAGTTAGCCTTGGCATGACCTCAAACTCTAAAATAAATCCTGTTACCCCAGTAGCTACAAAAGTAGTCAAAAGTAAGCCCAACGCAAGCACAATGGAATGAGCGCTAATAGAAACACTTCCTACAACCAAATTGGAATCCATGATGCTTTGTAAGGCTGTTGTTAAAAATGGAGCAAGATCTAAAGCGCCAACTGAAACCATCAAAACACCAGAAATGGTTAATGCAATTAAAGCCATACGGATAGCACGTAATAAAACAGGATCCTTATTGCGTGCGCAATTTAACCAATTTAATACCGGCGTTTCCAATAAGGCAAGAACCCATCCGTAAAAAGACATGGCGGTTGCACAATAAACCATAGCGATCCCCAAAATGCCGCCGATATCTATCCGAAATATTGATAAGGGGCCTTTAAAGCCAATCACAGCCCCTAAGGCAGTAAATATCGAAGCCATTACTATGAGCGTGGACCACAATTTGATCAAACCATCACTGAATTTTGGAAAAGCTTTTTGAAGTAGGCCCAGTTTCAAATCTACCCCAAAGGCCAGGCCAATACATAACGTTTGCAATAGCAAAAGCGTCCTATCAATTACATTGCCATCTTCTACAAAATGGCGAATCGAAATTAATATGGTTGAAACTGCAATGCCATATAAGGTATAGGGGATTTGAATTGGCAATGCCCGATTTAATAATCTAGCAGCAGGAATTGGGGCTAGTAAAACCAAGGTCTCATAAAACAAAGCTGGCGGGCTTGGAGCAAGCCAACCCAAAGCCATTAAGAGAATTAAGAAAGAAGCTGAAAAATAAAGTCCATATGCACGCTCTACACGTGGAACCTCTTTTTTGGGATTGGCTTTAAATAACCACAAACTTAACAATAAGATCAGTACTGAAAATTCACCTAAAACTACACCGCGCTGCGCGACATAAGTCGCCAGCAAATTCCAGGCCGAGAGCAGTTCTTTTTGAATTCCGCCAGTTGGAGATTCCGATAACTCCCAAATAGGTTTTTTTTCTAGATCGAGATAGTGCAGATGTATGTCTAGCAACTGCTTAGAAATGACTTGATAGGCCGCACTACTTCGCTCTTGCAAAGCGAACGCGCGACTCAAAATCAGCAATACTTTATTGCGGGCAGTATGTAGTAGTTGACCAGTTGCCAGCAGTCTTTGTTCAATGGATTGAGCGCTTTTGATTATGGAATCCGGTAAGTCTTGATTCTGAAACAACTTTATATGCTTGTCCCAGTTTTGGGCATCCTCATTGATGGCAGCGCTATCTGCCTCAATCTGTTGTGCGCTTGCCTCTAGCCGAGTGATGATCTCTGCAATGCGGCGCTGGATATCAATAATCTGATGGTCCAAAAATTGAGGGCTTATGCTCCCATCCTTAACCTTGGTTTTTTCGATCAAAACATCCAGGTCTGACTCGAGTACATCCAATTGCTTTACTAGACCCTTCCACTCTTGCTCTTTATCTAATCTGGCTAAAGCTGCATGCTCTAAAACCTCAGAAACGATGGTTTGAGCAACCGCATCACTAGGTTTAATTGATTTTGCGGGGGCCGTGACAATAGGAGCTGTAGCTGTTTCTGCAAAACTTGGGCAACACGATAAAGCCCAGGCAAGTAAGAGTGATTGAGCAATGACAGGAATGCGAGAGGATATGTTCAAAGCCATGAATTTCCAGAGAGTGATTTAAAACAAAAGCCACTCAAATAATGAAGTGGCTTTTTAATGAAAGATACTAATTTTTATATTTTAATTTATTTTATTTTGCCCGAATTTTGAATTACCAACTGAGCAAACTCAGATGCCTGGGCCGTAAGCTTTTGTATCACCATCTGATGCTCTTGGGCTTGATTGCCCGACGATAATGCCGTTGTAGTGCTGTAAGTAACCGATGGTAAGGTGTAGGAACCATCAGACCTACGCTTGCAAAGACCTAAGGAGATATAGACCACATCATGATTTAACTCTTTTACATTACTGCGATCGATCAATACATAAATACCATAGCTTTTGCTTGGAAAGTTTTGTGCGAACTGTGGAGGCAAACCCTTAGTTAATGCCACTTGAATATCCGAGTCCTGAACACTGGTATTGGTTCTACGTGTCTGTGCGTCCCAATTTGCCGCCATTGCTGAAGTGGCTAGAAATACAGATAAAACGAGGGTCATGAGACAGCGCATGATGAATCCTTTCATTTTTGAAGATTGAAGACTTCATTGCCGAACAAAGCTTTAGTGGCCTTAGGGTCAACCTTGTTATCGTACTTGTTGGTAAAGCATTTCTTCTGCTTGACTTCGCAATGTAATCCGCCACTCATCGTGAAAGCTGTGGCATCAAAATTTTCAACTCCTACTTGATGAATTTGATCCATCAACGCCTTAGAGGCCCTAGGACCCAACTCCATCTCTGTAATGGCCACTGAAACGCCTTGATCATCCGCGCAATACCCCGCCTTTTTATCGCAAATCACCCCACCTGGTTTTGGATAGTAGATAGAAGAAGCATAAGTTTGAGCGCTAGCAACCAAGATACAGGTGATGAGGCATGCTCTTGCGATGGAAAGTTTCATTGGATTTCTTACGGTATTTTTTGTTAACAGGTTATCGTTGTGATAAATAGTATTACATAAGTTTGAAATAATCGGAAATATCAAATCTCCATTAAAACTTAACAGATTGCTCGGGCCTGAGCACCCACCCTGCTTCACCAGCGTCCAAACGATACTGAATTTGACGATATTGTTGAGCACTGTTTTTCATCCCAAGCGGAAACCGTCTCATCAACTTACTTTCCACTACAGAAAATTCATCATGCCCTTTATAGCCCGAAGACAATTTGGGATCATCGATCAAAGAGGGAATATAGATTGGAGTAATAGATTTATTCATATTGGAAGCGTAGGCTAACAAGCAGCCATAAGCATTACTGTTGGCCGTATTGAGATAAATATAGATTTCTGGATAACCATCAATATTCAGATCAGCCACTTCAGCTCCAGTGAGCTGACCCACAACAGGAACTGATAATGGAGATCTGTTGCCCTCAATGCCTTGGGAAGTAATAGTGACAACATTATTACTTGGTCGATTAGGGCTATAGATATCAAATTCAACCTTGTTCAGACTTAGGTGAGCTGAAAAAGGTTTTTGTGCAACGGAGAAACTCGTTGGTAAGCCCGAAGAATTAGCACTCTGAGCCAATCCCAATAGCGGCATACTAACCGCTAACAATATTAGACAGAATTTATATCCCATTAGAGTTCTTTGTAATGTTTATGCACTCATAAAATTCAATGTAGAAAAATTGAAGCGATAAGGCTAGCGGCAAGCAGACTGTAGGTATAACTGACCAATGCCAATTTGATCCCGATAAACCCATTGCTCCTGAGCTTACGAAAGGCCTGTAATTGGGTTACAAACAATAACCAGAGACCAGTCACAATTAAAAACACAAAAACAAAAGTATTAAATATACTCGTCAGTGACTCCATAGGGATAATATGTTCAAGCTCCCAATCTGCTGCAGCAAAGATGGCACTGCATATACCTAAGTTCCTGAAATTATCAAATATGTCTTTAATTTGATCGTCTGTTAGCAAGAATATTTTATTAAACATACTGTCCCCAGGAATGAAGTGCTTAATGAGAGACAGTGTTTGAAAAAACATTGATAACCACTACTCCAGCAATAATTAATCCTATTCCAATGAATGCTCCAGTATCGAGCTTTTGCCCAAGCCAGACCCAGCCAATAATCCCCACCAAGGAGATCCCGGCACCAGACCAAATGGCATAAGCGATTGCTAGCGGTACTTGACCCAATACTCTTGAGAGAGCGAAGAAAGATAGGCCATACCCAATTAACGAGACTGCGGTAGGAATGAGTTTTGTAAAGCCTTCGGTTAATTTAAGGGCGGTAGTGGCAATCACTTCCATGGTGATCGCAAATCCTAACAAGAACCAAGCCATCACATCTCCTCCTGCTTTTAGCAACTTCACCGCATCTAGATAAGTTAAAGCAATTATAACGAGGTCAAATCCATCGTTTTTTTCGATGGATAAGTAATCACACTTAGTTAGCAGTAAAGAATTAAAAATGGCCAAAGGGAAATAGCCTAGCCATTCATCAGCCAAGGTAATGCTTGGATGTTAGGCGGCAGGCTTGATACCTGCTACAGCAGATACCCGATCACCCCAACGATTAAATGGATAGTAGTCCCAAATCGCTTGATGCTGAGTGCCCCAATTATCCCAAACAACAACGGTATTTGGCTCCCAACGTACGCGATACTGAAAGGCTTGGTTAGTTTCAATTTGACGATAAAGCGATTCCAGCACCGCCTGGCTCTCATTTCTTGTTAGGTCGGCGATATGAGTGGTAAATGCGCGACTTACAAAGAGATGCTTTCTACCAGTTTCCGGGTGGGTTATCACCACTGGATGTTGACTAGCGGCAAACTTTTGGCCTGGATCTGGTTCCTCACCATATCCATTAGTCCAGCCCTCTTGACCAGAGTGCTCTGCCCTTAATTCTTGTAGGAATTTCTTATAGGTATTTGAGAGGGATTCATAAGCCAGGTGGGTATTTACAAATGCTGTATCACCTCCGCCACCTTCTGGCAAATTGGTTATTCTCAGTATTGAGGTCGTAATAGGAGTTTGGTCACAAGAAACATCGTTATGCCAAACTTCTCCGGCAGTAAATCGACTATCTTTTCCTGTTTTCCATGAAAGAATTTCTGGGTCACCACCGGGCAATCGTTTCGATGCATTGACGTGCTGATGAAGATGACCAAATTTTCGACCAAAATTTTTGTGTTCTTCAGGGCTTATAAATTGATCTCTAAATGCCAGGACTTGATATTCTGCAAGCGCCCTCTGAACCTCTGAAAACTGTTCATCAGAAACATCTTTAGCTAAATCTACGCCACGGACCTCTGCGCCACCAGCCCTAGAAATTGGCTTTACTTGAATAGTCTTAAAGGTCGGAATATTTCGCGTATTCCATGTCTCAAAGCTTAGCTTATCGTTGTAGTCTCTATAAAAACTCATTGATCAATCCCTCACCCTATCTTTTTTAAGAAATTTTTAATAAAAACTTTAAAAGTTGCTCTTCAATTTCTACAAACTTTTGAGTTGCACGCTGCCTTGGTCTTGGTAAATCGACTTTGATATTGAGTGCTATTGAGCCATCCTCAATTAGAATAATGCGATCAGCCAATGCAATTGCCTCACTAACATCATGAGTTACCAATAAAGCGGTGAACCCATTTTCTTTCCAGAGGGATTCAATCAGTTGATGCATTTCTATTCTGGTTAACGCATCTAGCGCACCTAGCGGCTCATCAAGCAATAAGAGTTTTGGTTTATGAACCAATGCCCTGGCAAGGGAGACTCTTTGCTTTTGTCCGCCAGAGAGTTGAGCAGGCCATTCATTTCCCCTATCCCCAAGACCTACAGCCTTCAAAACTTCCAAAGCACGTCCGAGTCTTCCCGCACTTAAACCGAGGGAGATGTTTTGAAGTACCTTTTTCCAAGGCAGCAATCGCGCCTCCTGAAACATAATTCGAGTATCGGAATTATTGGGTAGATACACGGCATCCAAATGCAAAGAGCCTGCGCTTGATTTTTCCAAGCCAGCAATAAGTCTTAAAAGCGTGCTTTTTCCGCAACCACTTCTCCCAACGATCGCAACAAACTCTCCCGGCTCAATTTCAAGATCGACACCTTTCAATACATGACGATCCCCATAAAATTTCTTAAGATCGCGAACGCTAACAGAGACGCCAGCTTTAGCTTGAACAATCTCATCCACTTTTTTAACTTCCTCAATCTCTGTTGTGTAGTTTTGCATTTGTAACAATCTTTTTTATCCTTGATAACCAGGGTGCCAACTTAAGCAGAATCTCTCCAAGCTTTTAGCTAGAACATCGGCCAGCTTACCCAATAGGGCATAAACCAAAATTCCCACCAATACGATGTCAGTCTGCAAGAACTCTCTTGCATTCATCGTCATATAACCGATTCCTGATTGAGCAGATATCGTTTCAGCAACAATTAAAAGCACCCACATTAACCCTAGAGAGAAACGCACACCAACTAAGATAGAGGGAAGCGCACCAGGAAGAATGACATGCCAATACAAAGAAAAACCTTTTAAGCCATAGCTTTTAGCCATTTCTATCAGGCCCGCATCTACATTGCGTATGCCATGAAAGGTGTTGAGATATATCGGAAAGAAAACCCCAATAGAAACCAAGAAAAGCTTAGCAAGCTCATCAATCCCAAACCACAAAATCACTAATGGAATGAGTGCTAATGGGGGGATATTGCGAATCATCTGCAAAGTAGTATCCAAGACCACTTCAGCTTTTTTAAAAGATCCCGTAATTAAACCTAAGATTAGACCTAGGCTACCGCCAACAGCAAAACCCGTAAGCGCTCGCCATGTGCTGGTTTTGACATGAAGCCATAACTCGCCAGTACCCCCTAATTTAATGAACGCCTCTCCTATAGCTAAAGGAGAAGGCAAAATTCTAGTAGAGAGATATCCTGATTGAGCGGCCCATTGCCAAATACCGATCAGCAATAGTGGAGTAATCCACGGAATGATTGCTTTTGTAACTTTATGAAGTAATGTTGAGTTCATCTGATTGACACTTCATTATTTTGATTTAATTTGCGATGTTGACTTAGCCACAACATCACTGACATTGATCGGCTTAGGGATTAAACCGAGTTGGAAAAAAGCATCCGCAACCCTCTGCTGTTCAGCAATAGTTTTTGCAGTTAATGGCGTTGTCGGGGCTACAGGCCTTCTATCTATGAAGCGATACACCACAGCCATAGGTAAACCGCTGTATTCAGCATACGCATTCGCTGATTCTTTTTTATTGGCAGATATATATTGATCTGCCTCAGTTAAAGCTGACAACAACTTTTTAATTGTCCCTGGATAACTCTGATTAAAGGATTGAGAACTTAAATAAAACGAGTTGTTATCAGACAAACCTTCGCCATTTGTTAATACACGAGGTTTAAAGCTAGAAAGCTCAGCAGACGCATAGTAGGGATCCCAAACCGCCCAAGCATCAACACTACCCTTTTCAAATGCAGCCCGACCCTCAGCAGGCGGTAAATACGCCGGATCAATGTCGGCCCAAGTCAAACTCCCTTTCTGCAAAGCCCGCACGACTAAGTTGTGCGCAGAAGAGCCTTTTTGCACCGCAATCCTTTTACCCTTTAAATCACTTAGCTTTTGAATGGGAGAGTTTGCAGGTACCAAAATAGCTGAACTTTTTGGCTTGGGTGGTTCCGCACCTACATAAACTACATCTTTACCAGCAGATTGAGCAAATATAGGTGGCGCATCCCCAGTTAAACCAAAATCGAGACTACCAACAGACAAAGCTTCCAATAGTTGAGGGCCGGCGGGAAACTCACTCCAGGTAATTTTAGAGCCCGGAAATAAAGCATCTAAGCTACCACGCTGCTTTAAAAGAATTAAATTAATAGCGCTTTTTTGAAAACCAATACGAATCTGTGAGGGGGTCTTCTCTGCCTCTGCGGCAATAGAAGTCTGTGCGCCGACAGAAATAAATATCTCAGAAATTACTAGGATAGCAACGGGTAGTCGTTTAATTAAGCGACTCAGATATTGGGATGCAAGAGTAGGAGTGGTGTGTTTCATTTTAAAAGTTTTAATTACGCATTACCCAATAGGCAAAAGGTAATTCTATAAATGACCTCGACTAATGAGAACCATTTCTTTTTTGATAACTTATCTCTATTTAAGATAAGTAGACTTAAACCACCCCACTTAACTCCAATAAATTAACAATTAGATTTTTAGTAATTCTTTGGCGTTCTTGTATAAAACCTTTTCAAGCACGCTATCGCTCCATCCCAATGCAATGAAATCATCTACAGATTGTTTCATTGCCCTAAAAGGATAAGAAGTTCCAAATAAAAATTGGTCTTGAAGCACCCCATTTGCAGCCTCTATATAAACACCGCTCCCAGGTGCAAATACATACATATCAGGGCATAGATAGACATTAGAGTAACGAAAAGCCACTCCAACGATCTCGTGGGCTCTGGGCCAAAAACCGTGATAACAGACAATAGACAGATTCGGAAATGCTTTAGCGATCCGCCCTATCGCAGCGGGATCGTTATATTCAAAGTCGGGCGTTGTAGGGCCAGACATGATGCAGACGGGAATCCTTAACGACTGACAGAGATCATATATAGGCTCATAGACTGGGTTATCAGCATGAAGAGCGGGACTTACAAAACCAGGCTCAATGTTGATCGCTTTTTGCCCAAGAACCTTAATTGAGCGCTCAATTTCTGCAAGGGTATTTTGTATTCCATGACGCTGAGGATCAACAGAACCTAGACCAATCAACTCAGAGTGGCCTTGGGTCAAAGCAAAAATCTGATCATTTGAAACAGTTAAACTTGGAGTATCCCGCCCTACCACTACCGCATGAGTAATGCCGCTATCGCGGATTTCTTGCAAATAAGCCTCCGTTGAATAGGAATTTTCAAAATGGTTATCTACCTTAGAACCTGTGCGGCGATTAAGCCACTTAGCTGTTTCATATTCTGCGGTTCCTGGAGTAGATCCATAAAAAGGATCCAATGAGGCTGGTCGATTACGAAAATCAATAATTTTTTGAATGGGCACGGTTATTTAACCTAATAAATGAAGAAGATAAATTTCATAAAAGAAATGCTTGACTTCATATTCGGAAGTCAAGCATAGGCTTAAAGAGGGTTATTTATTTTTTAATCGGCGGAGTCCATGCGATATCCTTTACTTGCACCAGCTTTGGAACCAATTTCAACTCGAAGAATTTATCGGCAATCTTCTGTTGGGATTCCAGCACCGTTGGAGTAAGTGGCTTAACTCCATAGCTAAGACGTTGCGCAGCTAGTTCAACTGTTGGTAATTCAATACCAATAAGGGGAGCAATAAATTTGGCAACTTCATCAGTATTTCTTTTTCCCCATTGATCAACTTTATTAATTTCATCCAATAAAATATTAATGATCTCTGGATATTTATTTGCATAAGATCCTGATGACAGGTAAAACTGATAATTTGATACCGCATTAGTGCCATCAGCCAATAAGCGCGCACTTAATTGTTTCTCGGCTGCTGAATAGAACGGATCCCAAATGGCCCATGCATCGATTGCTTTAGTTTCGAAAGCAGAACGGGCATCAGCAGGAGTTAAATAAACGACATCGATATCCGTATATTTCAACCCGGCATTTTCCAATACCTTTACCAATAGATAGTTGGCATTAGAACCCTTAGCAACAGCAACCTTTCTACCCTTTAGATCTGCAACTTTTTTAATAGGTGAATCTTTAAGGACAATTAACCCCTCTCCTTTAGGTGCAGGAGGCTCATTACCAATATAGACAATATCAGCCCCAGCAGCCTGTGCAAATATAGGGGGAGATTCTCCGGTTGAACCAACATCAATACTGTTTACGTTGATAGCCTCCAATAAAGGCGGGCCAAACGCAAACTCTGTCCACTTTACAGTCACCCCCTTTTCAGCCAAACGCTTATCCAGAGAACCTTTTGCCTTTAACAAAATGAGCGTTCCATATTTTTGATACCCAATACGCAACTCCTTAGGTGTTTGGATAGGTTGAGCGTTGGCACCACTAAAGGCAACGCTACTGCCTAAAGAGATACCCACAAGTACCGACACCCAATTTTTGAGAGTGACGTTTTTTATATTTTTAATCTTAAAACTCATTATGTTTTCCTTAAAATGCTTTGTCTTCACCGAAAGTTACTCGGTGCAAAAGTCGGTGAGCGTTACCATAATCATTCGTTGCGTAGTGCACAGTGGCACGGTTATCCCATATAGCTACCGTATCCTTTTCCCAGCGTAGGCGCGCCTGGAACTCTGGACGCTGGAACTGAGCAAAAATAAATGATAGAAGCGCATCACTTTGTTGCCGCGACAAGCCTTTAATGCGATCTGTAAAGTTCGGACTGACATAAACGATTTTTTTACCCGTTATAGGATGTGTGCGAATGACGGGGTGAACTACCGGTAAATGATCTGCTCTTGCTTTGCGATACAACTCTTCACCGTTCTCAAGTTGAGCAAAGTAATTTGGCCAACCGCTATGTTCAAAACTGTGGATTGCCTCTAATTCCTCCAAATACAGTTGCAATGATTTTGGTAGAGAATCATATACAGCTGTTCCACTAGCCCACAATGTATCCCCGCCTGTGGGCGGAATGATTCGTGAGTAAAGAACCGTTCCTGTAGGTGGATTGCTGGAGAAGGTAATGTCGGTGTGCCACTGATCCGTTCCATAAGTATGGCCAGCAGGCTTTGCTTCGAGTACTTCAATAACTTTTTCTTCCTTATGACGCGGGAAAAATGCCTTCGCTTTATCGGGATCGCCGAAAACTTTTGCTAAGGCAATGTGTTGTTGCGGTGTTAATTCTTGCTTTCTAAAAAATAAGACTTGGTATTCCACCAATGCCTTACGAAGCTCATTAAGAGTGGCTTCATCATCTAGCTTGCTCAGATCAATGCCGTGGATGGTAGCCCCAATATTTGGGGTGTATGGCTCCACGTTTAACTTTGTATAGCCTGGAACTACATTTTCAATTTTTGACATTTAATACTCCCTTAATTGACTGGCGCAACCAGAATGTGACCAATATAGAGAGCAAAACATCTATTCCAAACCAAGAATTTATGGATTACTTATGAAAGTGGGTGTAATAACTTTATCAATATTTATTCGTTTGGCTTTAGGAATTATTAGCAAATAATGCTACTTCTTTCAGCCCTATCCAAGAAATATTATGACCATCCAAAGCATCAATGCCAGAAATCAATTTCCAGGAAAGATCATTGAAATCATTGAGGGATCAGTTGTTTCCGAGGTAGATGTAGAAACTCCATTTGGAATAGTGACCTCTGTCATTACTACGAGATCCGTTAAGGAGTTAGACCTGAAGGTTGGCAGTGAAGTGCTCGCCCTGGTTAAAGCAACTGAAGTATTTATCGCCAAACTTTAAAACTCCAAGATTTAAACAAAGGAAATCATGCGACCTATTTTTAAGAAACTCAATGCAATTTTTGCTCTATCCGTATTAACTAGTGGTATTGCTCTAGCAGAAGCTCCCAAGGAAATTCGGGTAGATTATGCATACTACTCACCTCCTAGTCTTGTCCTCAAGAAGTTTGGCTGGCTAGAAGAGGATCTGAAAAACGACAATGTCGCAGTTAAATGGGTTTTAAGTCAAGGAAGCAATCGGGCCTTAGAGTATTTGAATAGTGAAAGTATTGATTTTGGGTCCTCAGCCGGATTAGCGGCTGTTTTAAGCAAAGCCAATGGTAATCCCATTAAAGGTGTCTATGTTTTCTCGCAACCAGAATGGACCGCCCTTGTCATCGGTAAAGATTCTCAAATTAAATCCGTTTCCGAACTAAAAGGAAAAAAAGTTGCCGCTACCAAAGGCACGGATCCCTACCTTTTTTTATTACGAAGTCTTCATGACGCTGGCATTAAAAAAACAGATGTAGAAATTGTTTCATTACAACATTCAGATGGTCGTGCAGCACTCGAACAAGGTCGTGTAGATGCTTGGGCTGGGTTGGATCCATTGATGGCAGCAAGTCAAATAGATTCGGGCTCTAAATTACTTTATAGAAATGTGAACTACAACACCTATGGCTTTTTAAGTACTACCGAGAAGTTTGCTAAAGAACATCCTGAGTATGTAAAAAAAGTATTGGCTGCTTATGAAAAAGCTCGGAAGTGGATTTTGACACACCCAGATGAAACAGCGCAGATCATCTCGGAGGAGGCCAAAATTTCATTACCAGTTGCTCAACTACAACTTTCACGCAATAACTTTAAAAACCCAATACCAGAAGATTCTCAGAAAAAGGCACTGAAATCAGCCGCCCCCATCTTGACGGAAGAAGAGCTAGTAAAAAAAGGTACCGATGTTAATTTGGTCATTGATAGCTGGATTGATCCCAGTTATGCGAAGTCGGTAGTCAAATAAAGGGCACCTAATGAGCACTAAGTTCGCAATTACCCCATCCGAAAGAGAAGATACCTCTTTTGATGGATTGGTAATTAAGACTTTTTTGAAAAAGTTGTCAGGGGCAATCATTCCAGTAGGCTTAATTGTTCTATGGCAATTATCAGTTCAGGCGGAATGGATTAATGCTCACTTATTGCCTCCCCCTAGTGAAATCTTGGCTTCTCTAACCGATCAAATTCAAAACGGAATCCTTTTGCAACATATCGCTGTCAGCACAGTGAGAGTATTTATTGGATTTGTTATTGGAGCGGGATTAGGCATCTTAGTAGGCGCTTCTGTTGGATTATCAAACAAAGCGGAGGCTCTACTAGACCCCTCATTTCAAGCATTGCGCGCTATTCCTTCGCTGGCATGGGTTCCATTGTTATTGTTATGGCTTGGTATTGACGAATCACCCAAAATCACTTTAATCGCTATAGGCGCATTTTTTCCTGTATACCTCAATGTAGTTTCGGGAATTAAAAATGTCGACAGAAAACTCGTTGAGGTAGGCAGTATGTATGGTCTTAAAGGAACGCGCCTGGTTACCCGTATTTTTATTCCCGCCTCTTTACCGAACTTATTTATAGGGTTACGAACAGGCCTTTCCCTTTCGTGGATGTTTTTAGTAGCTGCGGAGCTTATTGCAGCCACTAAAGGATTGGGGTACCTTCTAACGGATGGCCGTGAAACTGGCAGGGCTGACCTAGTGATCGTAGCCATCATTATTTTGGCCTTACTTGGAAAAATTAGTGATGGCCTACTTCAGTCACTAGAAAAGCGCTCATTGCTATGGTGCGATGTTCATAGCAGTGATGGAGCTGAGTTATGAAAAATCCACTGCTTCAATTGCACGTTAGTTCCAAAGATTTTTCCAATCGTCGAGTGATTAATGACATCTCATTTAATCTGAATGACGGTAACATTGTGAGCTTAGTTGGACCGAGTGGATGCGGAAAAAGCACCTTATTGCGGATCATCTCTGGATTGGAAAAGAAATATAAAGGTGAAGTGCTTATTAATGGCAAAACTCCTCACCTGCACTCTCAAGATGTGGGATTTATTTTTCAGGAACCGCGACTGCTTCCCTGGTTAACAGTTTCAGAAAATATAGGATTTGATCGAGGTAAAAAAGGTGGGGAATGCTCCCTTGTTAAAGAGCTTTTGGTAGAGGTTGGCTTATCTGATTTTGCCAACGCCTACCCAAAGGAGCTCTCAGGAGGTATGGCGCAAAGGGTTGCGATCGCTCGCGGACTCTTTACAAACCCACAACTCTTGCTATTGGATGAGCCATTTAGTGCGGTAGATGCCTTTACCCGAATGCGCTTGCAGGACTTATTACTTTCGGTAGCTGCCCGCCATAAAACAACAATTCTTTTGGTGACCCATGATGCACAAGAGGCCGCCTATCTGAGTGATAGGGTAATTATTTTGGCAAGTAGGCCAGGCAGAATTATTGGTGAGGTAGTTATAGATGATCCCAGACCAAAAGATCGCAAGGATCCATCTATCTCACAAAATCAATCACAAATTCTGAAAATCTTAAATCATCAAAATAATGACTATCTCAATATTTCAGATGAAATAGATTTCAGAAATCAGAAAAATCTTATTCTTTCAAGATACCACTTTGCGATTTAAATAAAATAGGATTAGATTAAATGTCAGCAATCATTGAAGATTTAGTAACTGAAAATGTAGAACAAGCTTTTGACCTTCAGCAAGTGATTGCGGCCCTATCTCAAGATTTTGAAAGCACGGCCATTAAGAGAGATTTGGCTGGAGGACACGCAAAACATGAGCGTGATCTCATTCGGCAAAGTGGCCTACTGAATCTTGGCATTCCCAAAGAATTTGGTGGGCATGGCGCAAGCTGGTCAGAAATATATCAAGCCGTAAGGAAAATAGCCGAGGTTGATAGTGCTTTAGCTCACATCTATGCCTTTCATAACCTTCAGCTATCCACAATTCAGCTATATGGCAACAAAGATCAGTTTGAGAAACACTCTAGAGAAACAATAACTAAACAACTATTCTGGGGAAATGCACTCAACCCAAATGATAAACGTACGCTAGCAAGCAAGTTTGATGACGGCTATAAGATTCATGGCCCAAAGAGCTATTGCTCTGGATCTGTTGGCTCAGATAGACTTATCTTCTCAGCATGGCATGAACCCAGTCAAAGCTTATTAATAGGTGTAATCCCCTCCGATAAGGCCGGCGTCACTATCAAAGGTGATTGGGATTCATTTGGACAAAAGCAAACCGATAGCGGAACCGTCTTGTTTGATCAAGTTCAAGTTAAAAATGATGAAATCTTAGTTCATCCAGGAAGAGTCTTATCTAATGACTCAACAGTAAGATCTTTAATCGCACAACATATCCTCTCAAATTTATATACAGGGATTGCCCAGGGCGCCTTAAATCGTGGCGCTGAATATATTCGTACCAATAGCCGGCCTTACATTAACTCTGGTGTAGTTAAAGCTACCGAAGATCCATTTATTCAAAATAGATTTGGGAAATTACAGGTGAAGGTTAAAGCAGCTCAAATTGTTGCAGATGATGCTGCTAAGCGCATTGATCAAGCCCTATATTTTGGCAGCGAATTAACGGCAGAAGCTCGTGGATTAACAGCAATTACAGTGGCTGAGTCTAAGGCCATTTCCCATGAAGCGGCCATTGAAGTAAGTAATCAAATATTTGAACTTATGGGGGCTAGTTCAACATCGTCCAAATTTGGCCTTGATCGATTTTGGAGAAATGCACGTGTCCACACGCTGCATGATCCAATTGATTACAAACTGAGGGATATTGGAATTTATGCCTTAACAGGAAAATTTCCCACACCAACCTCCTACTCGTAATCCCTAGGGATTTAATGGGGGCCTATCTTAAATATTATCTAAAGAATTAATAAAGATAGGCTGTTGATTCTTGGTGGGCCCTGCGTGACTCGAACACGCGACCAAAAGATTAAGAGTCTTCTGCTCTACCAACTGAGCTAAGAGCCCAAGAGCCAAAATTATGCACTATAAATTTATTGCTTTCGATAAATGGGGGTATATCCAATAAAGGATAGCTTATGAATTGTTATTGGTTACCAGCAATTCAATAAATTGATACCCTTGACTAATCATGACACTTCCAGCAAAAACACGGCTATTCATTGAGAGCTTAAAGCGCACCAGCCCTACTCGCGCAATATTTATCGGGGAGGATGGAGATATTCGCGCTAGATGGAATGGGCTTATTTTATACAGCGTATTTCAGCCTATTGTTAAGGCCAGTTCTACAGACACGGTTTATGGATATGAGGCCTTTATCAGAGCCATCGATTCTTCAAATAATCGAATAAGCCCCGAACAACTATTTAGCAAGGCAACAGATCAAGATTCTATTACGGGATTGGATCGATTATGCAGAACCATTCACCTCCTGAATTTCATTTTGAACGTTGATGGGCATGAACTGTTATTTCTGAATATTAATGAGGGCTTTATTAATGCTGTTGACGATAATCATGGCGTGGCATTTAGAAAAGTAGTGGATTCATTGGGATTCTCACCCAATCGAATTGTGATAGAACTTCCTGCTAATTTAGTAAAAGACTCTAGGCGGCTACATTTTGTCCTTCAAAACTATCGCCTTAATTCCTTAGAAGTTGCGGTTAACTTAGATTCCACTGAGGACCTTAAAAATGTCACTGCAAGTACCCCTGTGCATTACATCAAAATCAACCATTCATTAATTCTGGATGCTGATTTCAAACAAAAAATTCAAGCTGTTCTAATAGAAAACAAAGAGGTCAATATAGTTGTCACTAAAAATGATTTACCTATAACGGGAATAGATTCCAATCGGTATTTTTTTCAGGGCTATGCCTATGGCAGGCCTGAGGCGCTTACAACAGTTATCAGTAAAGATCCTTCAGTTGAACTTTCAACAGATGAAGCATTTCTCCAGGTTGGCGGGTAAATACACCCACTCCCTAACCTGCTTCCGCTATATGCAAGTTACTTGATATTTAGTGCAAGGAATGCCTATCAACTTCAAATACTTGACTTAATTCAGAGGCGGAGTTCTTGCTGAACAAAACGGGCAGGCCCAATTGTTCCGCATCTTTTCTAACTCGTTTAGCCATACCGTGATTGAGATAGTTAATGAGTATCACCACTAATTTTGTATTTTGGGGGATAAAGCGACGGGTATCACTATTGCGCCTAGCATCCCAATGATTGATTTCATCATATCCATTTGAAGCCAGGTATTTTGCAATACTAGAAATTCGATCACCACCTACAATTAGCACCGTCATCTTCACTCCTTTGTTGATGACTTCAGTGTAGGAAAAGAAAGGTAATTTGTGAAATAAGTATTTCAGTGATGAAAAGATGATTTCTTCATAATCGAATCCCGCATCTTCATTACGAGCAATGGATTTAATACCTTCCTTTTCACCGCTTACTTTATGCCAGTTTAGTACTCTTATTAGCCCGGGCTGCATGTAACTTTCTGTAGCTATCGATCATGCGATGGTGCCGATCGAGTCCCTCCAGCTTTAAGCTGGTCGGTGTTAAACCGAAGAAGCGTACGCTACCATCTACCGAGCCCATTACGGCATCCATCCGGTCATCACCAAACATCCGACGGAAGCTGACCTCATAATCATTGAGTTCCAATTCGTCATCCAAGACAACCTCCAGAACTGCATTTAAGGCCTGGTAAAACAGTTTGCGTTCGACCGTGTTGTCGTTGTATTGAAGAAAAGCACCTACCAGCTCAAGGGCCTCATCAAAATGCTGCAAAGCTAAATGAATAAGTAACTTTAATTCCAAAACTGTTAGCTGACCCCACACTGTATTTTCATCAAATTCAACACCGATCAATGTAGCGATATCGCCATATTCATCGAGCTCATTATTTTCTAAACGCTCCAGCAGCGTTTCTAGACTGACATCATCTAGTCGAGACAGATTTAAAATATCAGCGCGGAACAAGAGGGCTTTATTAGTGTTATCCCAGATCAGGTCTTCTATTGGATAAACCTCAGAGTAACCTGGGACCAAAATACGACAGGCAGTTGCGCCTAGCTCGTCATACACGGCCACATAAGCTTCTTTACCCATGTCCTTGAGAATGCTAAATAAAGTCGCAGCCTCATCAACATTGGAGTTTTCACCTTTTCCAGAAAAGTCCCACTCCACAAAATCGTAATCTGCTTTTGAGCTGAAAAAGCGCCATGACACAATACCGCTGGAATCAATGAAGTGCTCAACAAAGTTATTTGGCTCAGTTACTGCTTCACTTGAGAAAGTGGGCGGAGGTAAATCATTTAAACCCTCTAAACTGCGCCCCTGTAGCAATTCGGTCAAACTCCGCTCAAGTGCTACCTCCAAACTTGGGTGCGCACCAAACGAGGCAAATACGCCACCTGTACGTGGATTCATCAAAGTGACGCACATGACCGGATAGATTCCACCCAGTGACGCATCCTTTACCAACACGGGAAAGCCCTGCTCTTCCAGCCCTTGAATGCCCGCCAAAATACCGGGATATTTCTCAAGCACCTCCTCCGGCACATCCGGCAAAGCGATTTCACCCTCTAGAATTTCACGCTTGACTGCTCGCTCAAAAATCTCTGATAAACATTGCACCTGGGCTTCTGCCAATGTATTACCAGCACTCATACCATTGCTGACAAAAAGATTTTCGATCAAGTTAGACGGAAAATAGACAACCTCGCCGTCAGATTGGCGCAGATATGGCAAAGAACAGATACCCCGCTCGACATTACCAGAATTAGTATCGATTAGATGCGAGGCATGTAACTCGCCATCAGGGTTGTAGATTTTCAAGCAGTATTCATCAAGAATTTCTTTTGGAAGCGTATCTTTACGGCCAGGCTTGAACCAGCGCTCATTTGGATAATGTACAAACTCCGCATTGGCGATATCTTCACCAAAGAATGTACCAGCATAAAAGTGGTTATTACTTAGTCTCTCAATGTATTCACCCAAGGCCGATGCTAAAGCGCTTTCCTTTGTCGATCCCTTGCCATTGGTAAAGCACATTGGTGAGTGCGCATCGCGAATATGTAATGACCAAACATTAGGAATGATATTGCGCCATGAAGCAATTTCAATCTTGATGCCTAGGTTTGCCAATACCCCTGACATATTGGCAATGGTTTGCTCTAGAGGTAGATCTTTGCCAACAATATAAGTACTAGAATCAGAATCCGGCTTTAAGGATAACAAGGTCTGCGCATCAGCATCCAGATTTACCACCTCTTCAATGACAAATTCTGGTCCAGCTTGCACTACTTTTTTGACCGTACAGCGCTCGATAGAGCGCAAAATACCCTGTCGATCTGTTGCGGAAATATCTTCCGGCAATTCAACCTGAATCTTGAAAATCTGCTGGTAGCGGTTTTCTGGATCGACAATATTATTTTGTGAAAGGCGGATATTTTCAGTGGAGATATTGCGCGTATTGCAGTACAACTTCACAAAATAAGCAGCGCATAGTGCTGATGAAGCGAGAAAGTAATCGAATGGGCCAGGTGCTGAGCCATCGCCTTTATAGCGAATAGGCTGGTCGGCAATCACCGTGAAGTCATCGAATTTGGCCTCAAGACGTAGCTTATCGAGAAAGTTGACTTTAATTTCCATGGGGGTAATTTCGAAAATGGTGCAAAAATGATATGGGCACCATTATCCATCGCAATGCCGATGTCGTGTGATACCGCGCCTTTTGATAAAGGCTAAAGCAAAAGGATAGATTGCCAGGGCAATCTAATGGCTATTTTCTTAAAAAATCACCATAAATTGTCACTACCCTCTTAGACTGCTCAAGCATTAAGAGATGGGCAGAATCAGAAAACTGAGTAGCCTGCGAATTCACAAACTCTTTTTTGAGTTGCCCCATACCTTCAATATTGAAAATGCCGTCGTGCTCACCCCAGAGAATGAGGGTTCGAGGACCCCTCTTTGTCGAACGATCCAGAGCCTGGTCATATAAGTTCACGATATCCCAAACCTGTTGATAGTGCCGATTGTTATCTATGTAATCTTCAATTAGCTTTTCTTTAATATTTGCATCAATTACGGGTGGTTGGAAAAATAACAAACTCATCTCTAACTCAAATTGCTTTTCATTAATAGGAATAAAGGGATTAACGCCTTCAAAGATAGCCTTTTTTACTTGGGGACTCCATCCAATCACCCCCATTGGAGCGCCAATAAATGCGAGGGTCTTGATGTCATTTGGATATTTCTTAGCGTATAAGGCCGCGATGGTTCCACCCATGGAGCTTCCGGCAATATTTATCCTGCCCGACTCTGTATTTTTACCCAAGCGCGAAAGCCATTCATGCAGAATTTCCACTTGAGAATCCAAGGGATAAACAGTAACGGGATAACCGTTACTAGCGCCATATCCAGGCAAGTCGAGAGCAATGACATCAAACCCCTCTTTTGCCATCGCGCAGCCAACCTCCATCCATTGCTCTTTTTGCGCAAATAAGCCATGTATTAGCAAGACTGGCTCGCCGCTCCCACCCTCAAGATAGCTGATGGTGCCTCCTTGAACTGCCATGGTCTTATTTTCTAATGGACAAGCAACATCCTGAGCCTGACTGAATGCAGGATTTAGTAAAAGTGCGGATACACAATAAATCGATATTCTTAAGAAAAAACGCATATTACTCTCCCCATCGGGCTGGGACTTACTCCTCAACTCCATTTAAACGAAGGCAATACCAGTTTTAGTGCTCTGCTTTATTCAAGTCCGCCATAGTGTCTTGATCTAAAGAAGCGGAAAGATACTCAATACTGTGCGGAAGATCCAATACCAACTGATCGATAGTCTGGAGCTCGATTCTGATGCCGGTTGCCTGAAAATCCAATAAATGGCCGCCATGCTGACGATCATCTGTTAAAAAATGCAGATGGTAACCAGGCACTGTTACAGAGTGCATAAAGTCTGGCGTCCAAAAACCTACTAATGTGCCAGCAACATTTTCAAAGTTAAATTCAATTTGATCATGCGCTACCTCTACCAGCGGTCGATAGGCATCCTGTTTGGGAACGGATCTGGCTCGAAGCATTGTAAATAGCCCGGTAACCTTAATGGCATAAATGAGATTCTTCGAAAGTAAGATCGTATCTATATATGACTGCAAGCTTGCAAGGCTTTGGCAAGTGTCAAGCGTATCCATCATTGTGGGCTTGAAGTGTGTGACACAAGCATAGGGAGATTGGGTATCGCCCGAGGCAATTAAAGCACTTCCATCAGATCGCAATTGATAAAAGACACTATCTAACACCACCATCTCACCATCAAGATCGTTAAAAGTACCCAGACCAAAGTCTCCACGCTCAAGAATATGCGACAAAGTTTTATCCTCACGCAATATGCCTTGTACTAAGGCATTAACAGGAGAGGAAACATAAAGATTGCTTGGCGGCATATTTTTTATTTTTTGTTTATGCGACAGTTTCAATAGATTTTGGCAGAATATTCCACCGAAGCCTCAACTCATTGAGGGGGATATGTGCATGGTCAAAAAAGTTCATATCCTCAATTAAATCGACCACACAGGCGCGACCGCGTTTAAAAGCATCTACGATTCGCTCAGATCCATTGGGCACTTCCAATTCATGGCCTAAATGCGGTTTATCCCCAACAATTGATTGCAATAGTCCGCCTTGAAAAATACTCAGCGTCCCAAAGAAGTTCATTGTAGGTAATACAGATTGCGTAGCAAATGCACTAAAAGCAGCAACCTCCATCTCACCAATGCCATCTGAATCATAATCAGCTAATACATGAATCCAGTCATGGTGAGCAACGGATTGATTAACACCCCCTACTGAACCCGGAAATAAAAAACCGCGTTTCTGATAAAAACTCCACAACCCATATCCCAAACTCCCCTCAGGATACGACCCCAATTGCTCCCAACGAGCCAATTCCAGAGGATCAGAGGTCAAGGTCAACATATAGGCGGGCAAGCCATACTCTTTCACTAAACGATGAAAGTGAGGCAGGTTCTCATCTTTGTCTGAAAAATAATTATTTCGATAAAAATCACTTTGGGCAACCGCTAAAGACTGCTTAGCCAGATCCCTTAATAAAGTCAGTCGCTCATTATGAATACCCAGAGCTGCTGCCCAAGACTTGATAGAGTGGGCAACAGACTCGGGAATCACGTGACACAACAGTTCGACCGCCAACATCAGATCGATCACCTCTAGATGCTCTTCTTGGGTGGGCAATGCCTTCATGAAGTCTTCTATAGAGATAGGTGCCAAAACCTCAAAATCAACATCGTAGTTCATGAGATTCTTAAATAAGACTCCTAAGAACTGAGATTGCAAAGGATTAGACCAACCATCCAATCGACAAGCGCCAACGACAGCCCCAGCAACTGCTGGCGCATCTTCTAATGCGATTTTCTTAAAAAACATATATGCGCCAATTCTAGGTAAAGTTTGGATGTCAGAGTAACACCAAATGAAATACTGGACAGTAGAAAAGGTGGCTATCTTTTAGGGGCTAGGAAAACTCCATAAGATTCGTAAATCCACAGTCTCAAATGATTTTCTCAATCACGGCAATTCCAGTACTCAATCTCTCAATATTGCCATTAGTAATATTGACGCCGCCTACTATTTCATTAGCCCTAATCGTGATATCTCGCATTGCCACATCAATCTGATCAAGAGCTTTAGTCTGTTGATTAGAATTCAGAATAATTTCCACGACATTAGAGTTAATCTCGTTAGACATTTTTGATAAAAATTCAAAAGCTTGATTTGACTCCGAAGCATTATTAGCCACCTTATCTACTGTCTTAATCATTCCATCAGACTCCATGATCATCGCATTAGACTGTCTATCAATATCGGCAATAATCTTGATCGATTTTTCTACATTTGCCTTACTTTGATCAGCCAAGTTGCGAATCTGTTTAGCAATTTCAGCAAAGCCTTTGCCAGGCTCTCCTGCCCTAGCAGATTCAACAGAAGCATTCAGAGCAAGAATATTAGTCTCCTTAGAAATATCCGAGATCGTATTAGATAAAAGTTTCACGCTTTCAAGCTGAGATGCCAACGCTGCCACCGAGTCTGACATGCCCTTCATTTTTACAGAAAGGAACTCTGCTTCTTTGAGGTTCTCTGTAGACTTCACCTGCTCCTTAATCGTGGCCTCTTTAGATAACTTCACAATATCAATTACCGAATTGCCCTGCTTTTGCAGCATATTGGCTGAGGCGGCCAACTCTTCAACCGTTGAACTGGTTTCGGTAACGGCGGCAGCTTGTTGGGACAAGGATTTTTCTTGCTGAGTAGACTGAGCATAGGACTCTGCCAAGGAGAGTTTAAGCAGTCTGACTAAATTTGATAATGGCGTAATCACTATTCTGAAAATAGCGAAATATAAAAAGAAGAGTAAAGCAGCGGTAATTAAGCCGCCGACAAGAGTCGAACGGCCCTGAGATGTCTGAGCATTAACCAGGGATTGCTCGCGCTCTGCAAGAAGGTTTTGCTCTACCGTAGCCATTTCCCTTTGTGCGCCACGAATATTATCCATAATCGATTTGCCTTTATTAGAAATTACCAGGTTTAGGGCCTCCTCAGACTTGCCAGATTTTTTCAAAGTAATTGTTTGATTGAGTTCTCTTAATTTCTGGTTGGCAAGATCTTTCAATTGACCAACCCGAGCAACCTGAGCCGGGTTATCACGAACCAGAATTAATAAATCATCTAGATTTTCACCAATACGGGGTGATGCGCTGATGAAAGGCTCCAGATACTCTTCTCGCCCAGTCAGTAAGAAACCTCTTTGGCTAGTTTCTGCATCATCTAAAAGCAGTAGATTTTTATCTAACAATGATGTCACTTGATAGGTATGCTTTACCCATCCTGCCGATTCAATAGAATTCTGAACCAAGGAAAGCTCTCTGTACTTAAGGATGCCGAGCATCGCAAAAATGACCGCAAAGGCGGCAACCATAACGTTTCTGAGTTTTGGCGAAAAGTGATTCATCTTTAATACCTTAGATTAAAAAAACCGCTAATTTCACAGTGCTTAGATGATTATCTTATTCCAATCCCCCAAGATAGAGAGGACTTTAAATGGCTGTTTAATGCACGTAGTTGACGGATCCAGGAATTGCTTCAGATAAAGGGGTTGGATCTACAAAATCAGTATAAGTTGGCATCATTTCACCACTCATTGCCGGGTTGCTAATTTGATACCAAAGCGCTTGTTGGCGCATGCCCAATAAAAAAGCCTCGTCAATACTCACCTTATAGCGATATTCCCAAAAGAGATTTCTCATAATGGCTGGATCGATTTCGAGGGTCTTTGCGGCTATAGAAATCGTTTCATTGGGATGAAGTTGCATCCATGCGATTGCTTTGGCAGTCGCCCTGATAACTTTTTTAGCAACTTCTTTATGGGTCTTTAGATAGTCTTTTGTCATGACATAGCTAAAGGCCGTCCGGATCTTGCCATCCCCGTCATTTACCCATAGAGTTCCTGCAGGCCATTGAGCTTCAATGATTTGTGGATAAGGCTCAAATGCGGCGATAGCATCGACCTTACCACTCTTAAGAGCCTCAGGAGTTTCATCCAACCTTAAAAACACCAACTTAACATCTTTTAAGGGAACGTTATTTTGCAAAAGAAGTTCTTCTAAAAAGTAATGGGCTGAGGTGTTTTTTAGAACGCCAATTTTCTTGCCACGCAGATCTAATATCGAATGGATTCCCTTATCAGTTAGGGCGACAATTTTCCTTCCCTGATAAGTAGAACTGATGTTAGCAATAACAACAAAATCCTTGCGGTTAAAACTTTGCACTATCAGCGGAGTCTCAGCAAGCATCGCTAAGTCAACCTTACCATCCAAGAGGTTACTAAAGGATGCAGCGCCATAGGTATATTTAACGATGACAGGATTTAACCCCTCCTCCTTAAAAAACCCTTCTTCCTCGGCAATAATTGCGGGGATCGAGTCAGCCGTTAAGGTAATGCCGATACGGACAGACTCATGCGGAAGTGTTAGCTCCTCCTTTGAGAAACGTGTAACAGCAAAATAAGCAATCGCCCCGCATACAAATAGTCCAAACAAGACAATCAGCACATTCTTGATCTTGCTCAATAAAAGCTCCACTCTTTATGCAACATTCCGAACGTCATCTGCCCCATCTTGCTCCTTCAAATTGGTTATTACAAGATAACCATCTAGGATTCCACCTCACAATTTGATCTTGCTCAAAATACCAACAACGGCTTTCATTTTTCATAAGCTGCCTCAAAATGCTGAAAATCAGCGAATGCCTAATATAAATTAGCACCATTGCCTATTGCGGATAGATTAAATAAGCCCATGGAAATACTTTGATTGCCTTTGAGCTTATTAACTTGAGCGCCTTTTAAGGTGAAACCGCTATCGCATTTCCTATCTAAGAACCCTCCACTCTGATCACAATAAGGATTATTTAAAGTCTTTAAGAAATAGGCCAAATCATTTTTATCTGGACACCTAAAAGAAACGGCTCCCAGTCATCACTTTATTTCTGGCGACTAGACTTACTTTGCCAAAACAATGAAGCAACCAGCAAGAAGAATGGTTGCGATAGAGCGAATGCCATTTATCGAAAGCCAATATAGAAGATTTAGCAATATTATTGTCCGAGGGGGCTTGATATGAGATTACCAAACTAGCCTCAGTTACCACCCTATCGGTCAATAAATTTAGCTAAACTTTGAAGCCGAGGGATTTCATGATGCGTAAGGTTTCACCATCAGCCCCAGTAATCTCGCCAATGGCGCTTGAAAATTGCGGCAAAAAACCAGCAAACTCCTTACCGTCATAGAGCTTTAAGGCCCACTTGGGGAACCTTCTTTCTTGAATTTCAGAAATTCCAAGTAATTTAATATGGTGGTGGCGTGGGTCTTTTTGAATTCTCCCCCAGACCTCCTCTACATCCGCCCTTGAGC